>JAAUXU010103332.1_pt1 | contig 48541 bp, 28 predicted proteins | sample 7278151 | NCBI WGS metagenome assembly JAAUXU01 (sample SAMN14350113, study PRJNA611818) | marine sediment metagenome | isolation source: surface marine sediment (1.8m) | place: French Polynesia: Moorea | collected 2018-08
CACAGTCCACGACCCATTTCACGCCGAAGAAGTCCTCAGACACTGGGTAACTCGTTCTCTACAGTCATCATTGGCAAACACTCATTGCCCTAAGCTAAAATGTGCACTTCTGCAGTTCTGCCCTCCTGTCCTTGTGGCAAAAATATGACCTGACTCTGCAACAACATGTTTCAAAAGTAAGCATCTGCTGTCAATCGGAGTCTCATGTCAAAGCTGATCCACGAGCAAGCCCTGCTGGCCACCGGAAAAAAAGGCGGGTAATTTGAAAAAGAACATACGCGTCACTGTGCAGTGCAGTAAGTGTGTCTGTCCTGCCCGCTAACGCACTTGCAACACCAGAAGCTAAGCAGAAGGACCTCTCAAGCCAAATTTTTACCCTTGGCTTGGTGAATTCGGGCCGAGCTCGGCACGCAACGACAGTTTCTTTTGTTGTAACGGGATCCGCTCAGGCGGACCCTGAATCACACATCAGCTGCTGCGTGTGTGTCTTGCTACTCCAAAGGTGTGAGCGAATTTCACACACATGCAACGTCCTCGTTCGTGTGTGTGATATTCTGGGTCAACACAGGCTCTTTATTCTCTCCAGAGCAGCTCTGGAGTCTGCGGCTGCACCCAATTTCCAATCAGAGGAAGAAGTGTTCTCGCCTCATTTCGTCTTTTTTTCTCCCTGAAAGAAAATATCGTACGCACACATGCCTCATTCAGCAGCATCAATGGCTTGGTTGAGGAGATTGAGGTGACAGATGCAGGGGAGAGATTGCTGAGGAGTAAAGTGTTTTTTCCTCTTCCTCTGGGTCTCATAGATATGCGTTGAATATCTCTTCAATTGACTTTTCCATCTCCTGTCCACAGAAGCATCTTCTACCTTGTAATGTTCCCGAAAAAAAAATATTGGCATATTTTTCAGTTGGGCTGGATGTCTGTAGAGGCGGGACCACCTGACAGGTTAATGTGAGAGGAAACTAAAATGTTGGGAAAGGAGAAGCTTTTTCTTTCGCCCCCAAATCCTCGTCGCTCATGCAGAGGTTGAAGTCTCGCCATTTTGAGCTCTTGAATGGCATTTTTCTCTCGTCCCCCACCTTGTGTGCAGCATTAAGAACAAGCCCACCCCACCTCATTCAGCCCCAAAATGTTGCCTGGGCTTGGGCGTGAATAAGAGCTTTTATGGGACGGAGAAAAAGAGCTCTGGAAATTCCATCTGCCCATCAACTTGTTTTGCCGCACCAAACATCTACGACTTCTACTTGCAGCCAGAAAATAGCTGCTCAGGGAGGTGCTGTTATTTTTCTCCTCTGCCTTTTGTCCACTTTTATCAAGATTTTCTGCCGCGCTTCTGCAAAGTCATCATCTCGGAAGAAACGAGTTTAATCACTTGTTGGTGCGGAGAAAACCTCACTCCAGCCCTTGTTATGACAGCAGGCAAGCGCGAGTCAGTCTCTCCCTCCTTGGGAAGTCACCCCCGGAGACCTCGATCACCTCGGTCGGCCTGGAGACGGCGTCGCACAACTTGACTGTGGCAGATTCGATTTGGCCAAGCGGAGAGAATCTGCAACTTGAACAGAGTGCTGAGAATGGGCATTTCTCCTCTGCTCATGCCCCTTTGTGGCCCTGGAAAATGTATTTTGAAATGCGATCTTGAACAGTGACGAACGATAACTGCTATGAACGCTGGAGGCATCTGCAAACGATTAGAATGTCTGGCCACAGCATGAGCTGTGCTGACTTCACACGGAGCTGAACAGAATGCTCATTGTAGAGGAGTCCGACAGGACACCTCTCTCCAAGTGCTTGTGGTTTGGGCATCAGCTGACATGAAGCAAATAGACGTTGTTTGGGAGGATTCACCCCAAAAATTCACAGTTTGAGGCTGTCACAAATCGAGCATCAGGAGCAGTTTGAGCTTGAACAACCCCGTATTTCTCAATCAAGAACAACCTCATTTTCAGAAGATACGAGGACCGAGAGAAAAAGAATGTTGTTGGCTTGGGAGCCGCTCATTTCCCAGTTTGTGTTTGCCATTCCAGCAGCGTCTGAAGCTCTCGCACGATCCTTCTAACTGCCCCACACCCATTTCACCCGCCCATTTTTTCACCCACCCGCCCATTTCACCCACCCACACGCACTCGTTAAAAACGTGCCCGCCCGGGCTCCCTATGCAAACGGACGGAGGGGGAGGGGGGTAAAGCGAAAATTGATTGTTTTGAAGAAAAACAAGACAATTTTCTACTGCTGCCGCCGCCTCTTAGTAAGACAAATGCAGCTTGCCTTATCTTTCAGTGCCTTATCATTAAGATAGCTGCCGTTTGGGCCATCTTTCTGCCTGGATCCTCAATCCCTGCGGGTTTTGGGGGGTGCAGACGAAGAAAATCGAAATTTTCACATTTCCAATCCTAAAAAGAATAGATTCATCCAATTTTTTCTCTACGGGGTGCCGAGAATGAAATGGGAGTTTCCCCCTCACTGGATGATGTCTTCTTCACTGATGGTTAAAGTAGCTTTATGAACTATCTTGAAACATGCAAAACCATCGCAGAGGAGCAAAACACATTTCTCTGTCTTTGCACTCAATATGTTGTTCCAGGTTGTTGTCACGATGTTGCCAGATGGAAAACTTGGACTATGGAAGTCAATAATGCCCTGATGATGTACATTATACATTTTTAATTGTGCAGATTGTTTACGTACGCCTGATGCTGAAGTAATCATTTATGAAGCTGGGCACAACCTGGCATATATATAGGTCACCAGTTGAACAGACGTTGTTTTAAGGCCAACAAGTCTCTAGTTCCACACCCTACTGAGGCATCATGACGTGATATGGAGAGAAAAAGGAGTCACAATCTGCAATACGCAATTTTGCATGCATCGACACGCTTCAACTTGCGTGATGTCATTGGGATGGAAAGGGAAAAACACTTTGCGGACTCAACATTATATTTCACACTTCAAAACTATCCCAGTCTTGCATTAAAGGCTAGGTCAATTTCTTAACCCTTTTCTGCGTGCTATAGTTGTTGCTCGACTCTCTTTGAACCCATTCCAGTCAAATGGAATGAAAACATCATCAGTTTGGGGTCTCCTCTCGTCCTGCTGTATTTACTACTAAAGCAGCTCTCCTTTGGCAATACAGTTGTGTAGAAGGACATAGAAACTGCCATCCAGAGAGGGGGATTAAAAGAATCATTTCTTTCCAGAAGCCATTTGACTACGCCTTCTCTGCTCGGCGTTAGGCAAAAAAAAGATGCACTTCGTCAAATCCAAAATTTTCATTTTTGGGTCTAGCCCAATATGTGTATAATTTACATAATAACGTTCCAGTATTTTTCCACTCCGCTTAAGATGAGAGGTGAAGAGAGAAAGAAAAAATGTGCAACCTCACGTTGGACTCAGCAAAATGTGTGTAGGTCTTGCTGACAAAAGCCCCTTGCGAATTACTTGTGACACCTTCCAATATCACTCATCTTAGCCTTCTTCCTTGAAAGTTCTGTGACCACTTGGATCCTCCCTCCTGTTGACCTCCTTTCAGTGATACCCATGTGGGACTTTTCTTGACTCACACGATATTCTGGTGCACTTTCTCTTCCCTCTTCGTGATATTTAACGGGAGTTTAGTGCGTGTGTGTGTAACTGATGAGGAGACTCTCAGAATTTCAGGTAGCAAAAAAAAGAAACCATACAGAAGTTCTGAGGGACTCTTTGGGGCCAAAAATCTGGTGATAAAAGTTGAAGAATTTTGAAAATATTCGGCGATGAAAAAAATGCAACGAAGCCTCACCGAAATGGGTAAAAATCTGCACCGAAAACATACGGAGGCGTAAAAAGACACTTGTTATGAATGTACTTTACGTGATACCTAAATTAGGAAAGACGATGTAGGTCACGAGAACGTAGACTTTATCATTTATGACCTTACACCAAGTAATTCTTTGTACAATTCATACAATTCCTGTCAACGTTTGCAAAGTAGTTGTAACCATTGCAATACAAGTTATACATAAGGGGGTGCAAATTTCATGCCAGCTAAACCCATGCATTGAGACCGAATCATTGTGTGTGTAACTTTTTGCATGACTTATATAGAAAGTGTGACTTTTAACCGGCAAGAAGAAATGATGCCGTGCAACTTATGCTCAGTAAGCACAACTTTTACATCGCAATTTGAAGATACTTTCTAACGTGCAAAAGTTGATACCGCCACTTCGACGTGGCAGATTCATCCCGCATCAGTCTGAACCAAGGCTTTTTCGCGCAGTCTCGGAGTGTTATTGTTCGATTCATTTTCTCCACTTGTCCGGGGCAAAACTTGTCTGCCAATGTCCAAATTTCCTAGAAAGAACCGACAAAGGCGAGAATTGTCATCAATTCATCCCCCACGATGAATGGGAAAGTTGTCAATTTTTTCCGGATTGGCCATTTTTTTTGGCACATAGGCAATTTCCTCGTATCATTCCACGATGCCTTTCCAACGTCAATAACGGGGTTGTCTACATACAGAGGGGTTTTTTTTCTTTTTCCATGGGAATGAGAGCACTTTTCCTCCTCCTGCAGCGGCCAAACCTTCCTCCCCCCCTTGGCGTGCAATTCATCGATTAAAGTCTGTCTCTGTACCTGACATACAGGGTGCACAAGAATTAGCTTTCCTTCGACACTCGCCACTTCAAGCGATGTTGGCAGCTACACAACATGTTCAAGATCATCAGGGAAAGCATGGGCAGGAGCTCTAATTACACTTTCTTTGAAGATACCATCTTTTATACCTAGTTATTTGTATAAGGTAGTCGCACTGGTCATCTTTCATCAAATGACCGCGTGAAGCTGGCCTGGAAGGTGTTGACGAGGTCTTTTCACAGCCTGGACAAAGTCATGACGGACAAATTGGGGTGAAACTGGAGACTCAGATGAAGTTTTAAAAAAAGTGTTCTTTAAAAGTGACAGCACAATGGACTTGGAAATATCATGCTTCATTTTGGTGTCATCAACGTCTCATAAGCCCGAAAGTTGATGATCTGCCTCGTCTGGCAAACCTTCTTAGATGCTCTAAATGGTCAGTCAGGGAAGACAGATTCCTCTCCACCGATTCGCATGATGCTCCAGTGATGTAAGGGAAGCTGATACGAAAGTTGCTCCTTGGCTGGCAGAGAAAGAAATCAGGTCAACAACTTGTGCGGAAAAAAGTCACGTCTGTTTTCCTCCACTCGTTGGGAGCAATTGGACTTTAATAAGTGCTCCTCACCTCAGCCTGGAAAGCGCCATCTTTGAGAGTCTCCCTTGGCTGTTGCCAAATGCTGGAGGAAAATAATCGATAGGGAGAAAATATGATCAAAGATTTCACCGGGGCAGAAGAAGGCAGAGCCCATAAACAAGGTTCAATTAAGATGTGTTGTTATCCGCGCGGACCCTCACATTTTACCCACATGAATCCAATTTAAATGCACCGAGATCCTCTGGAGAGATCTGATGGACGGAATTGGCTCCCGACCAGGACTACTTCTTATACGGGTAGTTGGAGCCATTGCTGCTTCTATTGTCGAGCTGATTGCGACTCTGCGGAGAAGTGAGTGGGACTTGGTGGGGTTGGCCTAGTACAAAAAAAGCGTTGTTAGAGCAAGAGGGAGAGGAGAGGGTGTGTGCAGCGTTCCGACGTGTGTTATGTGTTTCTCTCCCCCTCCCAATCGCGATGCAGCAGAGCAGCCACCCCTCGTGCCTGCTGCAGAGGGAGGAGGACCTGAGGTCTTCGTCTTCGTCTTCTTCTTCTTCTTCTTCTTCTTCTTCTTCTTCGTCGTCGTCGTCGTCATTTAGTCTTGGTTCTCAAAATGCGCATAGTAATGATGCTTCTCCACCTCCAAAGTACTTCCTGTCGTGACTTTTTGTCCTTCTACGCATGCATGTGGACATAGACATGGTGCAGTGGAAAGTTCGATGCTCCCTCCCCAAGTACTGCACGCGCTGTATGCAATGGACTCGTCCCATTGAAGCCTCTTGGACGTCATGTCCGCTCACTTCATTGTGCTGGCAGCAACGGTCTTATTTGCGCCATTTTCTCCCTCACTAACGAGTTCAGTCAACAACAGGCACTTGATGCTGGAGCAAAGTGGGACTCACTCACTCGCTGGAACAAAACGGAACAAAGCCCCAGCCTTCAGTTCCGCGGAAAGAGACATGAGAAGGAACAAATTCTCAAGGGGTTTTTTCGCCCTTGCATAAAAATAAGCGGGGATCCAATTTCCCCTCTCGCCCCCACGTCCAGAGTCAGATTTCAAGGATTTTCGGACAAAACCTTCGCTTTTCTGTCTCCACTTTCTTCGCTGAAGAGTAATTTAGTTGAGGCTTCGTTGCATGATGAGTTCTTTTTTTCTTCTTTTCCTGCAACCTCCAAGTGATATTTTCCAGCCAGCGAGCGGTGGCCCCGTCGCAATGGACTCGAGTGTCACTAAGATGCCATCTTCTTCTCTTACTCTGCTATTGGGTCAGCCCGGATTTTTGGCGATGGCCGCACCAACTTTGCCCTCCTCCACTGCGGCGGAGCAGCGCTGATACAGGGCGACTCAGATAAGATTCACCTTTTTCAATTGGAAAAAGAAATGCCGTCGTCTCCTCAGTGATCATTGTGAGCCACGCACACACAAAAAAAATCACTCACACATGCGTAAAAAGGGGGTCTTTCTTTTTCTGACGTCCTTTTTATGCCATTTTCCGCAAGAGCCTTTTCTTCAGTCAAAGCTCCTGCCGCAGGCCCTTGTTCGTTATCATTGGGGAACATCGTTTTGACTAATGGACTCTGTCTTTTGATATCCACTTTCTGACGGCGTCTTTAGCGAAAAAGGCCGCGTTGCCCTTGCCGCAATGCTCCGAATATACGTTTAACACTGTGTTTTTTTTCTCCTTAGCCCCAAAATCCCTCCTATTCTTCCCCCATCGTCATTTCACCTGTCAAGGCTGAAAAAGGCTTCTTCATTTTCTTGACAACCGTGCATGCAAAGCTCTGGCGCACGTGTGTGTGCGCGCGCGCCCGTGCGTGCGTGCCTGGATGTGGCACGTGTGGATGTGACTGCTTTTTAGCATGCAAACACGCTTGTTTGGACGCCCATAACCATGGTGGTGAGAGCTCAACTTGGCTTCCTTTCCCCCCCCCCCTCCATACATAATCTCTCTACATGAGAGGAGTAAGGGGGCTTAAGCCCCCACTGAATGAGTTAACACACTGCTCTTCGCTAGCCATCTGTGATATTGGACCCGGGGAGGAGGACTCCTAATTGGTTAATGAGCAGCAGATAATGACGTCGAGAGTCGAAGGCTTGACAACGCCTAGCGGGACTTTCCTGCCCCCCCCCAGGCTTTCAGCGTCGTGAAGAGAAATTGCTGGAGGAAAAAAAACCCCTGAAATCTATTAGCTAAATCTATGACTTTACCTCCCTTGTCTAAGAAAATAGAGCGCGCCAGCTTGATAGCCTGAGGATGACCAAGAAATTGTCGTTGTTGAGTCCGAAAAATGTCGAAAAACATACACAATTGACGTAGCAGTGACAATTCTCATGATGCAGCAACGTCTTTGATTTGTAGTGACCTCGGAAACTGTTCAGTAAGAACGCAGTTGAACGTCACAATGTTCATGTGGGCGAGGCCAGATTCGAGGTCAGACTGGGCTCCGTGCATGGAAATGCGGCCTCTCCCGGTTGTTGCGGCACCTTCCAAGTAAATGTCTATGCACGCTGTGCTGAAAGACTCCAGCCTTAGAAGAATATCCTGGCTTGCCTTAAGTAAATTCCTGCAGGAAATGCAACAAGCCGTTATCGTAGTAAGCAAGACTACTACGTAATGCTAGATTGTGAAGCCACTTACCAATGCAAACTTCCCCCTACTTTATCTCCTCAGAGAAATATAATTTATGGGTCTTTTCCCCTGCAATTTTGCTACCGCGCTTCTTTTTTTTCTTTTTTTGTATATTTCAAATTTAGCATACTCCCCCCTTATGTGTGTGTTTATCTTCCTTACATCTTTTTTCCCATCTTTAAGGAATCCGTAATAAGGAGGAGGAAACCTCACTTTTCAGCTGCTGCTACTCCGTTTTCATTTCCTTTTTGCAGCAGTAACAGAATTCTTCTGACTCTATAGGGTGAGAAGGGAACAAAGCAGAAGTCTTTTTGGCTGGTGAAAAGAGAGGGGGGGGGGGGGGAAGGCTCACCCGAGAATATGAACGAGAAGATACATGTTGTACTGAAGCACAGAGGTAACGCTCGATAACACTGCATTGAGTTTGACTGTGCACGTGAGCAGTGCTGCACGAAGAAATCAAAGGTAGCTCTGACTGCCGCAGAGTGCGTAGAATGGAGGCAACTTAGGTGTTGGACGCATGACCAATACTGCGTCTGTCTGTCTGTCGGTAGGCCTTTTTGCGAGCAGTGGACGAGGGGTGACACATGTAGAGAAGAAGTTGTACGTACCGGGTGGGCACAAACACTAAAACCTTAACCCCTTGGGTGAAATTGCTCTGCTCAAAGAGTGTTCGGCATAGGCAAACGGAGTGTGTCGCACCATAAGTGTTGACAAGGACATGCCAGACACGTATTTTCGTCCAATCATCTAGAAATCAGGGTTGCCACGTGACCAGGGTTCACGAGAAGCAAATGGTTTTTCGAAGGTGCTCAAGTGCATGTTTCCACCCTGTACGTCTAACAGTACTGTCAGACAACAGCTGGACTATTCTCCTGGTTTAATCAAAGAGCTTTTTGTTGACCAGCTCACTTGGCTGTGAGGCAATTGCGCAGGAGATAAAATGCAGGCTCAATTACGTACGTACAAAGGAGGAGCAGTGGCAGAGTCAGGCTCAAAGGCCTACTTAGTTATGCACACTCTGACAAGAGACAGAGAGGGAATCTTGCTCGCTGTCGCACAAGGAGTTGACATAACATAACGCTGACACTTGGAAGGATCACGTCTGGGAAATCGGAGAATGATTATCTGTGGGGATTTGATGCGAGCCCAAAAACCTTACTGTGGACGGCAAGGACACCATCGGTCCTCCTGGGAACTAACAGAGAGCCAAAATTGGGCTGATCTGCCTCTTTACTCGGACCAATGACCAAACTCACAGTAGAAGAAAGAACGCAGCTACCAAAACCAACCAAGCTGACATGAGAACCCAACACCCACCCAAGTGTCACTTTTCGTACTAGGTTCGTCCTTTTATTACGTCTATATTGCCAGACTTACGGTTGGGAGAAAATTTTGGTCCTGACATCCGTTGTCTCTTATGTAGTAAGTCAGCCCGTTTGTCTCCGGCTTTGGGAAAATGATCCCTTCGAGGGTCTGATCCCTACCTTAAAAGCGTCGTCTACCATAAATCTAGAAAGTTGCATCTTGGCCAAACGCGCGCACCACGATCTGCATAGCTACAGGGTGTGTCCGGTCTTTTTTAGCCCGGCGGAAAGGTAGACATTTCTGCGGAGAATCCAACACTCCTTGACTGACCGAGATGTGCGGTAGAAGCCAGGAGAGGCATTTTTCAAAAATCTACTTCACTTGCACCCTGTCAAGAGACTTTGTTCGTACGTGCACAATGTTGTCTTCCACCGTTCAAAATGAGTTTGCAAATCTGCTTGGTCCACCCTGCGTAGGCATGCCAAATGCAGCGAACAGTCCGAGAGCATTTTTCGCAAGGGATTACTCAAAGTGCATGAAAACTGACATTTTGCCTGAGCAAGAATTTGCATAGGATACGAGTATGCACGCAACCATTGTGCGTAGGTACGTGCATTCGCGTGCATTCCTGGTGAGTGAGAGCAAAGAGTGTTTACAAAGTTCACAAAATCACAGCTACGAGGGGTTAAATCATCACAGCGGCTTTGACGTTGTGGGAAAAATGCAGTGGAATTCTGATAGCCGGGATCCGGATAAAAGGGGTTTCCAGAAGATTCGAATTTTCCTGCATAACTGATATTCTGAAAGTTACCGTTAGACACGGAAATTAAATCTAGGTACGAGCGGGACTTTTGGGGCTCGAATAAAGAATTCGATTGAATCAGAGTTTTCTGGCCAGAATTTTCGAGTAAAACTCAATCTGTGACGCGTGCAAGAAAACAAATCAGAATGATGAAGGGTTGGTAGCGTCGGTATCAAAGATACTTGGACTGAAAGGTGTTGTGTTATCTCTTTAATGTTTCTCCGGCCTGACAGCACTCCATAAATTCAATAAATGTCATTGAAAAAAACCCCGAGGGTGAGGGCTTCAATTTAGCTCTCTGCATGATTGGGACATTTGGTTAAGTGGGATTGTTCTCGAGCAAAAAGTAGTCCCGTTTATCAGGGTTTCTCTGTGCTTACCGCTTTTTTTCATCAAAGATCCCCCTCCAATTTATATAAACATATAAATTTATGTGTATTCCTTCCTCTCACCTTCATCGGTAATTGCTGCATGGTCAAAATCAGGTCACGTTTTACCAGAATGCGAACATAAATCAAGGCGAGTCCCGCCTATTAACCAACTGGCGAATTGGGTCGAGGAGAAAATCACGACGTGTTGCTGTTGCGAATATCTATACATTATATAAAAAGTGGCTCGCGTGTGGAGCGGACGGATTTTTTATTTTATTTTTCGATTAAGTGGTCGCCACGCCCAATATATACTGGAGAGTGATGATGATGACGCATCTGTTGCATGACTTTGCATTCATCTAAATAAACATCTGCTGCTGATGGCTGGTTGTTGTTGTTGTTGCTGCTGCTGCTGCTGCTGCTTCGTTTCGCTCACGTCCACGTCACCACGGCTGTTGAGTATGACGCTTTTTCTTGTCGCTGTTGTTGTTACGTAATAAAATGTCATGCTCCGCTGTACATATCGGCCTATTTAAGGCCGTTGGTGGTATGATGACGGTCATTCCATTCACGTTAAGCACGAGCATGCCAAAAAAGAAAGAAAAAAAAAGAATCAGACGAACGACGGCAAAGAAAAAAAGAGCGTCGACCCATATTTTCCAAGCACACCCTGTATTTTCTCCCACAACTCTAACGGGGTGCAGATGAAATCCATTAGTAGAACCCGAATTGTGCTTCCCCTCACAGGAAGGCGTCTTGCTGAGTGAATTTGATCCACACCCCTCCTCTTGATCCGGGCTGATAAATATCTGGATGAAAATTGGTGGTTGGCTATCGGAGAATCGACAGGGAAAAGACCGCGGGAGGCTGAACCCAGGGGGATCAGATGACAACCCGTTTTTTTTCCTTTTCTTTTTGTCAGTGGCCGACCAAAAGTAGCCTTTTTTTTGGACAAACCACTGACACGTTGGGCTGTCGTTTTGGAAACGTCTCCTTTTTTCGCCCCTCAGCTCAACAATGCTGCATTCTCAAGCTGAAGGTTCTTATCACACTGTGAGAGAGAAATTCTCAAGCGCAGAAGATATCTTTTGCTACGCACTGCGAAGATTATGGCCAGCTGACACAAACAAAGAAAGCTCGCCTTTTTACGCATTGTGCGCTTTGTACGTCGTGGTATAAAGACTAAGAGAGAGGAATATGCTTAATCCAGGAAAAGGCGTGTCTGCCGAAATTAGTCTTCCTCGCACTCAGACACAGTTACACTCCCTCTTGGCGTGAGAGACGCGCACACCAGAGAGAGACTTTCAGTCCATAAGCGGGGGGAGCAGCAGAAAGTGCGAAAACACTTTCCAAAATGCGCATGAGGCTTCGCTCCAGTCCTCAGCCCGGCGCGAACCCGGCAAGATGGGTCGCAATTATTCCGTGCGTCTGCACAGGTCCAACCCGGGCCAGAACAGACACTCAGGCGGAGAAAGTTGGCACTGTATTTCGCAGTTTTGATGTCATTTGTTTAGCTCCCCTTTTTCAGGGAGTGCCAAGAGCAGAAGACTCAGACTTTTTTGAAGACCAGAAAAGGCTTTCGAAGTGTAATTAATTCCAGGAGAAGACTTCTTTCTCCTCGCTCTGTTCCACATTCAGTAGACGCAGCTGCTATTTTTTGCCCTGTGCAAATTGCCTCACGAGAGACAAGTTTGCACGGAATACCAAACCGAGGGAGAAGGATCGAAGAAAAAAAAGAGGGGCAAGGACAAAAGAAGATGCCTCCGCTCTCTCTCCTTCCTCCATTTAGCGCTGTGAAGTGGCAATTACTTCCTTCCTGGAGAAGCTAGAGGAGATAGAGCGAGAAAGCTTCGATTAAATGCACTGACAGAAAGAAGGACTCGCTGACCTGATACAAGTCGGCCAGCAGCACCAACTGTCACCGACCGGGACAAACTGGGGCTCCACGTCACGTCTCCAACAGCATCATGATCTGGCAGGACTTTTTTTTTCCTTCAAACCTTTTCTCTTCTTTTCTTACTGTGAGGTCAATTTTCTTACAGTGCCAAGAAGAGCATCCAGAGAACTGCTGGCTGGAGAGCTGCTTTTCCGTTTGGCAATGCCTATGTGTGTGCGTGTGTGCGTGAGTGGGCGTGTAGGGGAGGGGGACCCCGTCTCTTTGGGTTGAAAAGCAGACATTTGAAGAAAGGAGAGCGATAAGATGAAGACTAAGCAGCCAAGATAATGAAAGAAAAAGAGAATGGAGTCGTTACGGCTGAACCCTTCTGCGAGTGCGTAACTTTGCCGTGGAATCAAAAACGGTCATTGGGACCACAACGAGGAGAGTTGAATCGGTGCAGACGCTTTTCTGCCTCGGCCGGGCAGAAATGACCGAATTCGCTCTGGTGACACAAGATCGCACATGGATGCAAATGTTCCAGCTCTGTGCTATTCTCTTGAGCGCATCATTACGCTCGCTGTAATGGACGACTTAAGCCACTGGTGTATGACATTCGCTATCTTGTACATAATCCAGAAGTCAAGCAAAGTCTCTCGCTTTCTCTGTACGTAAGCTACGAACGTAGCAGTCTGAACTTTCTGCATGGTTGTGCACGCTCAGAGCTTCCACTCCGTTTCTCTTCATTCCCTTGCCTCATTTTCCGGGATGCTCTTGTTTCCAAATAGGAGAGACATTTTGGCCTTTGTCTCGCCCAAACAAGAGGAGATCTGAACTCTCCCAGATTCTCTTCCAAACATCTCGCTCTCGTCGTTGTCACGATCATCGCACCTTTTCTGCAGCGCCAATTTTCTTCCTCTCCTCGAGGAAGAAAAGTTCGCCCGTGGAATCTGGCAAAAAAACCGTCTCCTTTTCCTTACTTCATCTCCTCGATAGACATCAGGACAGACTCACTTCCAACTGCTGTCGCTCCATCATCAATGGAGAGTGGAGGAAAAAAAGCGAAATCTGCCAACAATGCAGGCCTCTGGAGAATGCCGCTTTTCCCCCAGTTATTCCTCAACGTCAATTTCCCCCCCCCCTTTTTTTCAGCCAGGGAGGATCTGCAGAGGTTCCCCCGATTTGTCCGGGAGGAAAATGGTCCCCAGATGGAACGTAAAGGGAAAAGCTGAGGACAAATTCTTATGACGGATCCGCAGTGCATGAGATACTTTTTTTAGGACAGTGTACGAAAGTGCGGTTGGTGATTTCATTTACCTGAGTAGTGACTTTCTTTACCTATGAAGAGAGATCCAGTGCAGATTCACCCAGAGAGACCCCGAGTTCTGCCTGGGCTGGGACATCCGGTGACTCCGACGGCGTCCCAGCGAAATCCATCGATAGCATTCTTGTTTGCGAACTAAAAGTTCGAAGAAACTTTTAAGGAAAGACAAATGGTATCATTTCTTTGGCGGGGAAACTTTTCCACTCGTACATTATGCTTCTGCCCTCCTCCCTTGAAACAGCGAGTGAGAGATGGCCAAATCTGTCTCTCTATATGACCCCTCTAAAACACATCCAGCTTTGCAGTCTAAATTTTGCATGGCTATTTGAAAAGAGACGCGACGAAGGCTGTCTCAGAAGTTAGCTCAAGACTAAGTGCTTGAGATGAAGGAGGTGAAGTTAAGCGGAAAATGTTGCGCAGGAACATTCACAGCTGGCCTAGAAGCTCTTGGAATTGTCTCCGAGGTCCACTGTTGTGCGCTCAATATGCATAAAAGCGCTGTAGGGCGTTAAGGTCACAACCTAACCTGAGAGTCAAACAACGACACAGAGTAGGAAGCACAAATACATATCATGTTAAATGTCAACGGGTTTTTTTTGGGGGGGGAGGGGGCTGAGAAGCATTGCTTTCTCCTGAGCAAACTTGGAGGCAGAGTACACTTTGTTCCAGGCAAACATTGTACCACAATTCTTTGTGTACACATGTTCTCTCCAAAATGATAAAAGCTTTTGTCTCTTCTGATCCTAGAACACGTACACCACGCGCGCAGGCACATAACATATCAGACAGGAAAGTTTTGTCCATCCATCCCAAAAAAGTTTTTGCCATTTCCTCGCTCTCTCCCTTTCTGGCAACTTTTTTCTGGCGAACAATTTAGCGAAAAAAGAGTGAGCCCAATCATGCCCGAGAGAGAGAGAGAAAAAAGAACATCTTGCAGTAGAAGCAGATGATGATAAGTGCTCTCCAATGCTTTCTGGCAAAGACCTGTTTACCGTCAAAGAAAGTGGAGTCTTTCAATTGTGCGTACACTACCTGAACGCATGAATAAGTAGTGCGTCTTTTCCACTCACGTGCTTAGGTACTGTGAGCATGAATGCTAGCGCAAATGTAGGAATCTCCCCCTCTCTGTGTTCCTCTGACAGGGGGTAGAACAGGGTCTTCATCCCTGGGGAAAAAAGATTTCTTGTGACAGATGCGTATAAGGATGTTCATTAGTAGGAGAGCAGGGCTTAATAAGGGAACTGATGGTGGGGAAATGTCACGGTCTTTTACCAACCACTACTACACTGGAGCTTTATTTCCAGCTCTGCGGTGCATACTTAAGTCGGGCATACGCCCTAGGTACAAAACACTCTTCCAAGTCTCTGTTGTGACATGGTTTCTGTCGGGCCTCCTCGTGGTGGTGCCGGACTTGATGAGGCCGCAAACAACCGTCGTTGCGGTGCAGTCGTTCTGTTGCTCCCCTCAGCTCGTCGACGTGCATGAAATATACTGAATGATGAAAACGTATTGCGAATGAAAACGACTGCAGCGTTCTGGGCTGAGCAAAGAAATGTTGAGGAGCAGGAAGAAAATGCCAGGAGAAGTAAATGACCGGGGAGATCCACTTTTTCCTCCGATGAAATGGTGCGAGCATCTACGAGCATGTTTATGTAGTAAAGACCGCACGTACATGTAGGTGGGTACCGTACATACCGCGCAATGCACTGTATATACGAAGAATCACTTATTCGGATGGGCTGCCACTGCTGCTACGCCAAACAACTACCACAGTATCATCTTTCTTTCTCTACGCAACGCAGAACTCTGCTCGACGAGTCATGTAAACCACACATTTGAGCGAAAGTCCACTATTCTGCAGGCTTTTGCACATCGCGCACGTGCACAAACTCAACAGCATTCACTTGTGGAGAAGGTTTGCTCTGCAGACTCTTCTCGGATTCCAGAGAACTGTTTATGCATGTGAAGTCAGTCAGTGTGATGTCAGGCACTGAAGAGAAAGAGATGAATGGGTTGGCTGAAATTCACACTCTCGTACGTGTCAGTCAGATCCTCAAACAGGCTTATATTAAGTCAGTAGTAGCCCGCCCACCCTTTTCCAGTAGACATTGGACGTCAGGTCTAAGTTATCTCCACTGTATCGTCAGCTTCCACGGGAGTGATGTAGCTGCTGGCGCTGATGCTGGCGTCCAATATTCGTCCGGTTCCTGTGAAAGAGGCACTAAAAGACACTCGGCACTTTCAGGAGAAAAAGGAGAACAAGAATGAACCTCACCGTGATTCCGCTGTGCATGTACATGTACGTGAGGGCCCTACTGTGCTCCGTCGACCATGCGTGCGTGTGTTTGCCTTTGAAAGAGAGAGAGAAGGAATGGGCCATAACCCTCTCCTCGGCTGAGAAGTCAAGCCTTATACACTCTCGGATTGACGGAAATGTCGATAGGTAGTACTCGAGTACTATCGTACATGCGTACGTCGCGCATCCACTGTACTGTACAATCAAGAGCTGGGATTAGGCTGAAAAAGGGAACTCACATGTATGCATATTTATTCGTGGCATACAAGCATTAAGAATAGTGAGTAGCCATCAAGTTCAATCGAGTGAACTCAAAATTCTGCTGGCTATACTGGCGACGAGCGCCTCCAAAATGTCCTGAGGCACGACATTCCACTTCGCCACCACTGCATAGGTCAGCTTCGGTACTGTCTCGTATTGCTCGCCACCTTTGGGCACCTTCCACGGGCAGCCAACCTCAGCAGGTTGTCGATGAGGTTCCAATCCGGCTGGCCAATCTACAAACGCAATCCCTTGTCACGTGCAAATATCTTGCCGGAGTGGGCAACATGACTGAGGGCGTTGTCCTGAGGCGCCAATTGTCATGGCAGATGTGCTCGCATTTCTTAATATCCCCATGCTCATGAGAGATCTTACAAGCAGTATGTAGAGGGTCCGTCAAAGGCTCTGTTACTAGCTAACAACTTTGTTATTTATTGTAACACTGACTTCAAGTTTTGTGCTAGAGGACAGGCGATATCGAAGATCAAATACTGAAAATCAACCATTCTGGCCCCTTTTTGGCTTTAACCACGTGATTTCAGATGGTCGGTGAAGGCCTCGCAGCAGGCACGTCCGTGCGGATGGCGTCCGACACTCTGAGGTGGGTGGATTTGAGTGCATCGCAATTGTTGTGGGGTCCTCCAGAAAGGGCGCATTCCATTGGGTTTAAGTCAGGGGACGATGGAGACCGTTTGTCCTTGGGGCCAGAATTCTGGGAGGTGGTTCTGGCACCACTTTTGGGTTGTCTTCGGTGTGTGGGATGGAGCGCAATCCTACTGGAAGTTCTGAAGTGGTCTTGCGCGCAAGGTTTCCGACTTCCTTCAAAGATGGTGCTGGTGTACTTCCTCGAGTTGATCTTGAGTAACTTGGGTAACAGAACTATTGACGGACCCTGTATGCAAAAGCATCATGATCTAAGTTGCATTTGGCGCTACGTGAAGAAACTTCGAGCAGGTCGAGCTTGTCGTGCTGGCCAATGGACACGATGACACTGTCGATCTAGCGTCTAGAGGAAACTTCAGGTGGAAAGGTAGGATCCACCCAGTGATGCTGGAAGCCATCCAAAGTGAATGTCGTTTAGCCCATGAAAAGAACTTGTGCCCATTCGTTGTTGCTGTTGCTGTTCCGTTTGGTGCTCACGAGCAAAGGCCATTTGCTGGGCCTTATGATGGTTGAGCTGACGCAGACTCTTTTTGCGGGTGAAGCCTTGGCTCTTCAGGACGCGGTTGACCTGTGCACTGCAACAGTAGTGTCATCCAAAAGTCATCGTGCTGAGACTCCGGGACTTTTGCTCACAGCCCGCTTAATCGCGACGGCGAGCTTCTTTGGTCGGCCGGATGACTTCTTTGTTCCATAGCCCTCCGCATCCGTTGCCAATGGCTGCTTTGCTTCTCCCGATCTGCTGAGCAATTGGTCTCGACGACACTCTTGGCTTGCCCAGGTCGACAATGCGACCACGCTCAAAATCAGGCAATTTCTGGGCACTCCCCATTGTGTAGTAGAAGTAGCAAAGCAGTATAAGTTGAATTGTGGCCGCCAGAGTGAGCCAGTGGTAATTTGTTTTCGGGGTGAGAGTCGTAGGTGGTCAGAAGGGTGGGTGGTTGAAGTCCCCTCGTTGCTTGAAAATTTGCAAATTTGCTTGCAAAAAGCACAGCAATAAAGACTATTTTTGCTGCTTCGTGCAGGGCCCGCGCATAGCGATGAGAACGATAAGTTAGTTCACTACATTGATGAGTCTTGTTGTAACTGTGCAGCTGTCTGCAGCAGACCCCTCATTATGCAACCCTGCATTATGACGAAAACCTTTTTAGCACACTGTTTTTAATGAAGGGTAGTTTCTGTTTAAAAAGTATGATTTTCCGAGGAAAAAATTCGTGTACAGCATTGTCTCGATCTGATCAGCGCACAACGTGAAAATGAAAAAAAAATCGTGTGGCCTTATTTTTTGGTGAAGCACCATATGTACCCACAGGTATTCCTCCAGTCACGAACACTTGTTTAACGAATTTTGACAGATTACACAGAGGTTTTGGCGTCTTTTCCTTCTTCAACGAACAATTTGTCACATAACGAAGAGAGGATTGGTTGACTTCTATTCTTCTTCTCTGATGGCTTTGCCTGGCTCTGGACTGAGTGAATGAAAGTAACAAATATTTGTATGCTGTGAAAATCAGGAAATCAAAGCGGAAGTCGCTTTTGTGTCTTTGTCCCCAGATTCCATTAACACCTAGTCGAAAATTCAGTTTTATTTTTACGGGTATGAGCCCGTACTTTAACTTGGCCAGATTGTTTGTCCAGGACACTTTTCTAAACACACCAACCTTGTATAACACAACATTGTTATATAACAAACGCTTTTCCCAGGGCAGTTTGTGTTCGTTGCAAGGAATCTACATACCCGTACAACTCATACCTAAACATGCACTGTATGCACACGTATATTTAGGTTGCGTGCTACCGGAACGAAACGTGCCGCAAACGCCAACGAGCCACACGGATGTGCTCATCCTAACGTAGCCATGGGGGGCACCCCAAAGAGCAGATCATTCGGCACCCGTGTGCTCGGTGAAATCAACAACTGCAGGAACGAACACTTTAATCCTTGTTACAATAAATCTAATCAAAATTATTACAGTATCTCTAGAACTTTTCTCTCGTACGCGACACATGCAATCTGACTACAGAAGTAAAACTGACGACTTTCGGAAGAAGTTATGGCGCAAGAGATTGGGATATGAGCGAGGGGTGAATACTTCTCAATATTGTTAAAATCTTTGCACATACACTGTAGGAAAGGTAATTGTACAATTCCAACTGCTTGAACACACAGTTATCGTTGCCACGACTAAAAGTCGTCAGACCAGGACAGCGCCACCGGACTGTGGTCGTTGTTGCTGCTGTCATCCTCAAGATCTGTGCGACTTCCAGCCAATTTGGGTGACTCCGCGTCGCTAGAGGACAGAGAGCCTCCTTCTATGTCATCGTCGCCACTCCCTTTGACGACTCCTTCCTCCTCCTCATAATTCTTTGGAATCTTGGCAGCGGCTGTGGTCGCGTTGAGATCGTGGTTTGGCAGCTTCGTCTGGATAGGCAAGTCCGCCTGTCCGGCCTCTTCTGACGCATTCTCGCCAGATTTGTCGGACTTCTGCCCCGTGGATATCTCGACCTCAGTAGAGCTGGGAATTTCGACAGTTTCCTCCTCATCGTTGTCAGCACCAGTGTCGACGGGAACTGGTGCGGAAGGACAGTTCGTCAGTCTCGAACAATCGTCATTTTCCTCTGAGGGACTCTCAGTGAGACTCTCGTCCTGAACGCCCTCGGCATCCTCCGAGAGAGGCTCGAACTGTGGCGCAGCAGCCACCACTGTCTTTGCGCCGTTGGCACCACCGTTGAGACGCCTTAACTGACCAGGAGAACTATCGCCTGGCTGCTGTTGCTGCCGGCGCAGACACTGTGGAGAGAGCTTTCGCTTTAAACCTGGGCTTTGGTAAGCAGACTGCTGCTGTTGCTGCTCTTGATATTCAATCTTCCAGGCCACGGACTCCGTCTTCTCCACAACCTCCAACACCCTAGGAGACTCTGGCTCACTGGAGTCAGAAACGCGGCGACCCAGAGGGATTCTGTAAAAGGAGACATTAGTTCCTGTTGTTGATTACATCCTGGAGTTCCCAGCATCTCGCCCTTTACCTGCCCATGAATGGTGGCAGTGACTTCGGGCACCCCTCAGTGAAGCTGCAAGACAGGGATGCTCGACAGTCTGGTGAAGGCGTGCTGAACGAGAAGAACTGGGTCGGCGTAGAACCACCTGAAAAGGAGCAATCCACATGCCAGCCGCTATTTCCCATGCGCTCCCCTTATCTATTGGCCTTCTCACCCTCGATAGCGCTCAAGGAGAGCATTCCACTTAGGTCTGAGGTGCTCTGTCTGATCTTCCACTGTAACTCCTCATTTTCCAACGACAAACGCTTTTTCTCGCTTAGCTCACGCTCCACCGTATGAGAAAGCTTGCGGTTTTCAGCCGACAATTTCCTGGAAGAAATACTCCATTTGAACCTTGTGTACTTGAGACACACGACCGTAGCATACCTCTCCAAGTTGTTTTTCGCAGTGATTTGCTCCTTGAGATCCTCGACTAAGGCGTTGGCTTTTTTGAGCTCCATATTGATCCGGTCAAACTCTTCCACTTTCTCTTCCAGCCTGACGTTGTCGTTCCTCAGCTGGTGTACCTCTTTGGTCTTCAGGTCTAGTACTGCCTTCAGCGAATCAACCTCGGCCGTGATTTTCTCGATCTTCTTGTGCGCGGACTAAATGAATACACGACAATAGCGTAAAATCTGCCAGTTGGGAAAGTGTACGTACGTGTGTGCAGAGGCTGGCTCACCTGTAATTGCAGGTCCCCTTTGTTCTTGGCCCTGGCGATGATATCCTGGTCTCTGATCTCTGTCTGCAAGGACCGAACCTGGTCCTCCAGGGATCGCCTGGTCTCACCCCACCTCTCCTCCTTGCGCTGCCAATCGGCCTCTAAGCGACGCGTTGCCTCCTCTGTGGAGTCCCTCAATCGCTGTTGCCAGGTGATCTCCAGACCTCTCAGCTCCTGCTTGGACTCCGCATGGATGGCGCTCACCTCCAGCTCGTGGCGGGAGTCCTGCTGGGTCAAGTCTAGGATGCGCGCGCTGTTCAGGTTGTCCAGCTCGCTGCGATGGGTCGCACGCACTAAAGAAAAGGGACAGGGGAAAAGGACGAAGAGTGATGAATGAAGAACAAAAGCTTGAATACGGTTCAAACCAAACGTTAGAAGAAAAAAAGGTCAATCATATTAACCTCTCTCTAACTGCTCCTCATGCAATTGCTTCAGTTGCTCAATCTTGCTCTCGCAGTCAGAGATGACCGACTCCACGTTGCTCTTGTATTCGACGGCCTCTGAGGACAGCTTGCGCAAATCCTCTGCGTGGGTGAATTTTAAAGAGGCTGGAATTTGTTAGCACAGCGTCATTATTACCAAATTAATCATACAGGACATGCACGTTAATTAAGAACTCCACGGTCATATATTAGTGGTATTCGTCATTGAAGTGTTGACGCGCTTAGTAGTGGCCTAACATTAGTTGAAGCGCTCAAATCGACAGGGGGCAAGAAAGTCTTCAGTTTCTTTTCACGTCGCTTTAACGTACAAGGACGTCTGTCTTAGGCCAGTCGCAGTCATCTACCCAGTCCATGAGGGTCCCCCCTCCCCTCACGATGGAAACACTTTCTTACCTATTTCTCTTTCTTTGACGGCAACAATGTTCTTGAAATCTCGAACTTCTGCTTCCAGTCGTTTAGCTTCGATTCCTTCGGCTCGATTAGCCACATAGTCCATGGCTACGGCCAGCGCCTCGAAGGCGGTTGCATTGTAGCGCAACCTCTGGCGTAAGATCTCGATTTCTCGTGCCTTCTGCTGAGAGTCAAAAGAGGCCTCGGACGCCCCTTTGACAAGGTCTGGCTGGTGGAAGCTCGAGGATGAGTAAGGCCTAGTAGCGGAGGGCCTGACTGGGCCATGCTGGCGGTAATCTGGAAGTAGTAGTGTCAATTACATTAAAAATTGAGTAAACACGGATTGAAATGATGACAGCGAAAGAAAGGGACTTTAGCAAGCGATCTTCTTGAACAAACGTCATTGGGGCCTACGCAAACGAGGAAGTGACTAAGGTCGGGATCTCGCTAGGGTGGCGAGATTGGCCCAAAATCTGGAAATTCCTTACGTACAGATGTGTGCGTGTGTATGAGTGAGTGAGAGAGAGAGAGAGAGAGAGAGAGAGGGACAGACAAAGTTTTAATGAATACTTTCATTGCACTGTTAGAGACGATTTAGCATGGAGCTGGCGAGAAGTTCTCTACGTTAAGTGACAAAAACTTTCCGGCGAACTTTTTTGCGCACGTTTTTCTTTAGATCGAAATCTAACACCTACGTACAATCTACAAGTATATTGTTGGCAGTTGCAACAGAGGTCGAGTGACAATGAAAGAGAAGACAACCGAGAACAGACGACTCATTGAATAACAGCAGAGTCCCCAAAACGACGCCAGTCTCACATCAGCAAGGTTCAACGATACCTTCAACACAACTTGGACAAGATCCTGCAAGCTGTACCTAAAGTGCTCAACTCCTCAAGATATGAATCTGCAGACTGATCTGCCAGTGACACAATAATGGGCTTTGTTCGTTCTTTTCCCCGACTACGAAGATTCGACAAATGCAAAAAAGATCTAAAGCTTTTGTCTCACTTGTTGGGGAAGCTCAATCGGTGTTCTACGCGGATTCCTCGACTGGAAGTATGCGAAAATGACTGTCTGGGACTGGGGGAGGAAGGGGAAGTGAAAACTTTCTTTGTGCTGCTACTCTTTGTTTTGTCGCACGAGGGAAATTTCAATAACGGGTGTGTGACTGAGAATTTCATGACGCGAATCCAATTGCCCTCTTCTCTTTCCAACAGTTTCCTCCTCGCAAAGTGTTCTCTTCTCCACGACCCAACGGAGCTCATGGCTAAAGAATTCAGGAGCATTTTGCCAGAATGACGAGGCATTCTTTGTCCCTCCGGGCGATTTCTCAGAGCCAACGACGGATCACGCATTCTCACGTCCCGCCAACAGCGTTATGAAGTAGTTTCGGCAGGCTTGTTTAGCTGCGAATTACGAGTGCTCTTTGCCAACTTCATTTTGTAGTGCAGCCGCTCATACACGCACACGGCGTACAAATGCTGCACAAAGACCGCTGTGTTCGCCGGACAAGTCGTACATGAGCACTGACTCAATGAGTACAGAATGACATGAACATTGTTGTTGGCTGAGAACGGGTGAATTTTCATCTGTCATTGGAAAATTGGTGCCGGCATCAGCACTTACTTCTCATCACTTTCGACCCGGACGTCTCCTTCACACCTCAACTGGCTTCTCTTTTAACGCTCACACTGCACGAGACGTACGAAGACCTCAATTCATGAAGGCGTCATCAGTGTTCCAAGCATTGCTCAAATAAGCTCATCAGCTACAACATTGGAGCTCGAGCCTGACGAAAGAAGCACATATGCAACCATTTGCTGTTTGTCTGGCAGACGTCACCATATGTTCAGCTTCTCCCCTTGCCTTATTTGTGCTAGACGAGGCTTTCTCTGGATTCGAGCTCAAAGAAAGGAAAGAATTAAACGGGAGAAGCATTAATATAAGCAATCTTAGCACTCTTTTCCCCAGGAGTGACAAAGATTTCCACAGTCACTCCTGTCTGGCCAGAAGGTGGCTTAGAGAAGGAGGAGAATCACGCTTCCAAGTCAATGCTGAAGTACGAGTACAAACGTTTACCTTTGGCTTTTGCTCGGTTGGCGTTGACGAAGTTCTTGGCGTTGTTGTTGGCGTTCACTTGTCCCACCCCTGTGGAAGCTTTCTTCGCGCTTCTTTCTTTCGGAGCGACGCCGCTAACTTGGGAGCTAGAGGCTACTCTGAGATCTGAAATAGAGCGTAGAAACAGACGTTTAGAACATTTGTTTGCATGGTCAAACCTTGAAGCATGGACATTGGACAAAACCACCCACGAGCCAACCAACCAAACAACCCCTGCCTACGCCAAGCCTGGTCTTGCTTGCGCTTTTCATTGGCACAGAGACCATTCATGGCCGTTGTGGCACGTTATACCTCTCGTCTTGACAGTGATAGTGGTGCTGTGCACCCGATCGACTCCGGTGCTCTTGGCGGCCACCGTGGCGGCCGCCGCCACTGCCACGATGGCTCTGGCCGAGGCCGCTTTTCGAAGACACGCCGCCTTCCTTGCCGCGGCCGTGGCCTCCCTCTCCGGCGTCAGACTCTTGACCTGACGCTCGAAGCCGCCCCCGCTGCCTCCGCCGCAACCGGACGACACGGGCGAAGAGGTGGAGTCAGCGGACGAGGTGGAGGCCAACTTCGGCCTGTAGACGAGGCCGCGCGAATTGCTGGTCCCGCTATTGCGTCTCTGCGGCAACCTCGAAGTGGGCACCGGCAATGAAGAGGGGCGCAGCGACGCTGCCACTGACATCTTGGCTGGCCCGCTTCTTCTAGTGCAACCCGGTCATGCTCTACAAAGAGACCTTCTCCGGTACTGACTGACTTTACTCCCACCAGAAGTTGCTTTCTCTTCAAGTCCTTCTTTATGTCGTCATCACAAGGTCTGGCTCACTCGATATCTGCCCGACACAATTGTTCTGCGTGCACGCACGCACGCACACACACACGCTCTCTTTCTTTCTCTCTCTCTCTGCCACATGCACTGTACGTCCTGCAGATTGCGCGTACACGCGGCATAATCGCCGGCCCGCATGACACAACAAACATACAAAGCAAAACATACACGTGAGCTCACACACATTTTTCAATTCGTTACTTTACGCAGCTTTGTTTGCCTTGTTAGTTAAGAGGAACACTTGCACCTGCTGCTGATAAGGACCACGTTGAATACGCACCACGCCTGAAACTGTGAGTTCGACCAAGACAGAGATCTTTTCTTTAAGAATCTTGCTTAGCAGCCAACAGCACGAGTATCGGAGGAAGCAATTCCAAAAATCTGGTTCTGTTCCTTCCTTGTTGTTGCCAGTTGCTCCCCCCCCCCCAAAAAAAAAAAAAATGGTCTGATGCACATCCAAGCTAAGACCTTGCTGTGATGTTATAAAAAAATGCGACCTTCAAAGTCTATCGAAAATGCGGACACATTTTTCTCTTCCTCGCGCTCTGTACTATGACTGGGCACATACTCACGTCGCTAGCTAAGGTCAGGATCCACACGTTCGGTGGGTCTCGGACGGATGACGGATGAACTTAATGCAGTAAGGGTAAGGTAAAAGCTCCTACTTCACCACCCTTGCTTGCACCTGCTGCGTTACCCTTGGGAGGTGCGCGAGGTCAGCCTGACTGATATCATCCCCTCCCCCACCCTTCTTCCAAGATTTCACAACAGTCGTCCGCCGCCTGTTTAGTCACATAAAGTATGAGTGAGATGACAGATATTGATTGTCGAGCAGCAGAAGCAGCAAACAGAAAAATGCATCAACCCTTTAAAAGCTTTCATTGAGTGGACATTTTTCAGGTGAAAAAAAAAAAGGGAGGTGCAAAACGCACTTCTGCTCACTATCAAAAGAAACCACACAACTGTGTGTGTAATCAACCTTCTGGCCGGCAAGGGGTTCAACGACTACACGTACGGTGCGTAGACGGGCCGGCCGCCGGCCGGCCCGGGCAGGCTGGCGAGCAAGCTGGCATGCAGGGATGAAGCTACACTTTACTGTTACGATGCGCATGCGGGCGAATAAGTAGGGCTTCCAAGGCATTAGAACTAAAGAAGACGTTATTATATTTTGAGTCGTACAACGTGATGAGGGACTCTCGACGTCATCGTCGGGCAGGCCAAAAACCAAAAAAAAGCTTTCATCCCTCATACATGCACTTGTGTGCATGCGTACGACCTTCTTTGGGAGCCACACAGCAGTGGAAGGCGCCTTATCCACTTGCTGAAGAGTCTTGACGGTTATCCAGGTAAAATAAATGGACTATTTGATTCCTCGTCAAGGAAATGACTATCTGATGTTGATTTATGAAGCAAAATAAGGCCATGGCCGATAGAGAAAAGGCTAATTCTACGCGAGGTTAACAAACCTCTCTCCTCTGAAATGCAAATGCCAAATCCACCGAGTGAGCAGCATAAGAGCCCATTTGTAATATCTCCAAATCTCTTCCTCCAAGGGCTGTATCCCAGCTAGCATTCGGCCTCGGGCGATTCGCATTATGGGTGTTGACCTTAGCGCTGGCGGCGGAGCTCGACAGACAGACAAACAGACAAATAAACAGACGGGGGCCTAAGACGACTTCGCGCAGTACAAAAAAAAATTCCAGCGGAGCACATAAAGAGGGCAAAATGAGAGACGAAACTCTCTTCCTCTGCGTGGAAATCGTGGCCGCGAAGGTTTTCTAAATCTAGAGTCACTGCTACAGCTCGCACTTCCTCAATTTCCTCTCATCATCCTGTCGCACTAGATGATGATCATCTCTTTCCTGCGAAAGACGTTTGGACCTCGAAGAAATGACCGCAAATCTCTATAAAAAAGAGTCACTGACTTGGAACAAGTTTTGGATCACAGATTCTCGGAATTCTTTTGGCTCTTGCAGAAAGTTTCTCGTACAGGAAAGTCGTACAATTCGTGTTAGGGCTTAAAAAAAAAGAATAACCCGCACGATTTCTCTCGACTCTTCTTTATTGCACAGTTCGAAAAACCTGGGAAAATGAGGGCGGCGCCACTGGCGCGCTTAATGGTGCCACCGCACATCTCAGACTACCTTCACGTCTGTATCATGTGTACGTACTACAATACTGCTACCGCCACCGCCGTAGCAGCCGCCGCCGCTACAACTCCATGCATTAGCTGGGAGCAAAAAAAGCCACCTCTTCCTCCTCCACTGCCTAACTGTTTGGTGCAGGCAGTGAGAACAATTTCATGGCAAGTAGCAGTTGAACCAACTGCTCGGGCTGGAGCAACAGGAGGATGCAGATTTTCCCTCCAAAACGCCGGCTCCATTGGAGCGGTGTCATTCGAGATGTCACCCGAGGAGGAGCAGACCGTCAGGCTCTTTGAGGACCAGCAGTTCATGGGGGCCGAGAACAAATGGCTGGCGAAGATGAGGTATTGGCCTACTTTGAGGCGCCGCCACAGTCTCAACAAATGAAGGCAGGAAGAGGCTTTGGCCAGAGCTGCCACTGCGTCAGCGAAATAGGGAGGGTAGATTGATTGCCCTGATTTTTCGTTATTTCCTCTCTTTTTTTCGGCCAAAAAATGAATGGAGGGGGGGGGGTTGCTGCTGGCTTCCCCCCTTACCGCACGAATGTGTGGATATGCATGAAAGTTGCTGCTATGAGAGGGGTAAAAAAAAAGTCACAATGGAAAAACAGAACATCGAGACTCAGCCCTTCAGTTGTGAGATACTAATCTGGGAGGGGAGGAGAGACATTTTTCCCGCTAGTTACATCTGCAAACCCTGTTCGTCGTCCTCCGTCTTTTGCTCTGCTACTTGCACTTAGTACGTATGAGCAAGATCAAAAGATCTAGCAGAGATTTATGCGTCACACTCGTGCAAGCTCGTAATGTCTGAGCGAGCGAGAAGTGCAAGCGAGTGCAAGTGTTCAGCTCATTTTGTCCGGATTCTTGGTGCGTATTTTTTTTTCTTCCACCAGCACCTCAGGTTCAAAAGCTTCAAGAAGTCGGGTTGTTGTTTCTTTTCATCTCTAAGTCTCAATGTCAAAGCTGAAATCTTCACTTTGACGAGTAAGTGAAAAGTTTCTGTCCTGCGTGAGGATAACCGAGCGTGACGCTGATCGGAGGAGGGAAAAAAATGAAAGTTCGCTCACTCTTCTCCCCATTAAGAGTCGTCAATGCGTGGACACTCTGTAGATACCAAAGCTCAGACAGGCAGGCGGGCGGGCGGTCGGGCAGGGCGGGCAGCCAACTTCAGTCCTGGGGTGGAGAAGTCATGTCCTAATTGCGGCACTTCAAAGTAGGAGAAATCGAAATAGGCTGGGAGGAAACGCAGCCCGCAAAGCTTCACTTTCTAACAAAAGAGTTCGCGTTCGTCCCCCAAGGCTGTCACACGCACACGCACGCGCGTAGACGCACGCGCACACACTCAGCCACAGAGAGGACAGAAAGGAACGGATCGAAGTAGACCCCCCCCCCCTAATTAATCCCCGACCAACCCTGCGGGTTCTACGCATGCTCCACTTTCTTGACACATACGTATGCATGTGTGCATACTGGGTGGACCGAAAGTGCACAGACCTTTCGCACATGCAAAAATCAGGGGGGTTTTCTCGGGAAAATTTGACATCTTGCAATGAAATACGACAGGTGGGTCTGTTCAAGATGAAAACTTTCCATGTCGTTGTTAGAAGATGCTTGGATTCTGTGACGGAGGCCTAAAGACATGTGGTTGCAGCACTCTTGGATGATCGAGTAATGTGTGCTGTCTTTCAGGACTGCCTGAAGAGGGTTTTCGAGGCTGAAGGGGATTACAGGGCAAGTGCAGGTCTCATTCCATGTTACCTGTCTTGCAAATTTCATTAAAAGTAATTAATCGATGTAGGAATTGCGTTATTTCAAAGTCGATGTCCAAGAACTTTCTGCCCACCCAGTACACACAGTCTATGCATAATGTATGTATACCGGGTGGGCCTGAATTTGCTTGTAATCGATGCCATCGCCTTTTCAAGTGAATCTGGTTGCAAATGCATTTTGTACAATGGCTTCAGCCCTAGCACAGTTCAGACTGCATACTTGACTGGTGTGAACTCTCACTTGCTTTTAAAAGCCAAGCTACACATTGTTTTAAGGCACTTTCAAAGTGACTGATTGAGGCTGCCTGGAGACCTGGAACGCTGCTCAGCACAGCAAGTACTTTCCAAAGTGCAGTTAAACACATGACAAACAAATTGAGGTGAAAGTAGAGACTCCAAACTTCCCTCGTGATCTACTTAAAAAGTATCATTTTATAGAGAAATGTAAAGGCTTCGTGCAACTGCGTCACTTTGGGGGTATCAACCTCTCTCGTGTCATGCACTGCGCTTGTTTCACACATACAAGAAAACCAACCAAGTGCAACTCGTTCCACCTTCTTATCTTTCGACCTCCTCCCATCTCGTTGCAACCTTGCTGAAGTAGGGACTCCCTCCTCAGAAAAAGTGGCATCTTGGTTACTTGTCTGGAGTTATCTGACAACGCAGAGCATTTCTAACGTGTCCTAGATGTTGCGGCCAACCCAATTTGCTGTCAGTTGCTTCCAATATAAGTGCATAAAATGCTTTAACGGTAGAGCTGTGTTTCCATTTCCGCTTTTGGCGTTCCTAGTATCATAGAAAAAATCTCTTGTGGCAGGATATATTTGGTGAGTGACTCCATTTGAAAGCAATTTGATCAAATGGAGTGATGAAATACTCAGTTTTGGTTTCCCCTCTCGTCCTGCTTGTCGGGACTACTTGAGTTGTTCTTCAGCAGTGCAGAAGTGGAGGACGTGAAAACTATCACGAGAGAGGTCAATGTCTTTTGACGACGTCTTCACTATTTGGCATCACCCAACAAGCCTTAGGTGTCCCGGAATTGCAATTCCGAAATTTCCACCTTTTCATCTAGCCTAGTGTATATATCATATTACATTTATATATGTATGTGTGCGTGCGTGCGTGCCTTCATATAGACAGAGAGACAGAGACAGACGTAGGCCTGTCAACTGCCTGCTGACGCGTCTTTTTGCCTGCTTGACGCTTGCTTTTGAAACACAGACAGACACTCTGTGGAGTGGGCGTAGGAATTTTCGTGCGTGCGTCATCAATGCGTGAATGCGCATCGGTCATTGCACTGAATGCTATCTATTATTAGCATTGTTAGCATTATTATTATTGTTATTGTTGTTGTTAGAGGTGGAACCGCCGCGACTGTTGCACCTACAGAAGCTCTGTCGGATTTCATTTATCAGGGCGCCATTCTGGTGGAAGTAAAGCCATTCATAATTCTCACATTCCGACTTCTTCCTCCCCCTGACGGAGCAGCAGTGGGAGCTGAGCAGGACCTGGAGCACTAAAGACTTGATGCAGTAGAATTTTACGGCTTGTTTTCTCTCACTCGATTAAAGGAAGCCACATTGGAAGAAAAAAAACCCTCCTTGTGTTAAATCGCCTTCTTCGTCGCAGTTAACACCTTCTCACTTTCGAGAATAATCGTATTTCACAGGCATAACCGAGCGAGGAGGGAGGAGAGAAATCACTCGTGGCGAAAAGCAGAAATTCACTCTCACTTTCTTTCCTTGCGAATTCGGTTGGCACTGCGATGTTCATGAGTCTGAGCAGCGCACGCTCGCACGAGCTCGTCGTGTCTGAGACTTTCAGACACCGCCAGTCAGATGAATAATAAGAGTAGGCGAAGGCAGAAGGAAAAATATCTGCAGTCTGGTTGCGTTTTTCCGTGCGCTCTTGGCGTCCTCGGAGCGTCTTTCCTCCTGCGTCGTTTCGCGGCAACTGGGCTAGAGGCATTTTAGCGCATACGCACGCAGATGGCAGAGTTGCCACGCGACCGCTGTGAGTGATCGACGATGCCGCTAAATCTAGGCACTTTTTGGCTGGCTTCAGCCTCCCTTGCTGGCACCATCAATTGCTGTGGATCTCATGGCATCGAGTTCATGCTGATGAGCAAATGACGCCATCCTCATTCTGATGAGAATTCACACTGATCATGAGAGTTCTGGCAAATGTCATTAGAGTCGGAAATGTCATCGGGACTGGTAACAACTTCAGTCATGCGGGATCGGAGGAGTCAGCAAAGAACTGCTTGGGAGATGGAGATTTGGCAACTCTGTCTCTAGCGCAGCAAGCGTGTATTTTTCTAGGCAAGCAAGGTGGGCGCGCGGGATGAAAAAGAGAGAGGACGCGCTCGCTAGCGCTATGCATTGCACTCTGTACTACTACTACTTCTACTACAAGTAGTAGTAGTAGTAGTAGTACTAGGGACGAAACCCGTCAACGAAGCGTAGTCCTGCGCGGTAGGAGAAGGGTCATTTTGGCGGGCTGTGGACTTGCGGCTCCTACTGCCAATACACCCAACTCTGCCCAAGTCAAGAGGTGGGCACACGTCAAATGTGGAGGAAACAGAACCCAATATTATTGGCGTGACGACGACAACAACAACAGTAGGAATGGCCACACAAAGAGACCTCACATCATCATCATCCACTAACTCACAACTTCCTCTAGTGTCTCTCGGCGAATTGTGACTACTTTTTTTGTTGTTGTAGGACGAATGGGCTTTGTACGCACGCAGTTGCTGAAGCCAAACGCCTGGATGAATCCACGCTGACAACTGAGGGAACTGAGGGAAAGAAGCAGCGAAAGAGGCAGAAGAACTTTTATGGGACTTAATTTGGTCCGCAGTGACTATGCTGAACACAGCTCCGCACGCTCAAGTTTAGCTATGCGTGAACACTCGCACACTCCTACACCGACAGACGTCGAGAGACACCAAAAGTAAAGGGGAGAGAAAAGGATTACCCCCGAAGTCCTTGCCCTACAGATGCTGCAAAGCTGCCCACGACTCTTGAGCGAGCTGCAAATGTCGTAAATATCTTCCTCGGGTTAGAAGCTTACGTAACGAGGACGTGAGCGAAAAGGTCAGGCCTCTCTCCATGCCTTTACCCCTTGCGTTGACAACGCATTTCTTTTTCAACGGAAAACATCATCCAAAGCAGATCTGTTACGGCAGCCGCCAGGAAGAAATGTGAAAAGAAATAAATGCATCGGATTTAGACAGGTAGGCATTTCATTCCTCGCCCTAACAGGCCCTTGGCTGGCAGGAAGGCCTGGCCACCCCATAGTTAAAGCGAGGGCCAATTTTTCCCCAAGGATATTTGGGGGGGGGGGGGGAAAGAAGGCGACAGGAAGGACAGTTGAGGTAGCAGCAGCATTTCAACATGGACAACAAGCATCAGTTGACTGCACATGGGCGGAAACGTTCTGGACTGTGAGATGCTGCAGCACAGAGCGGTACTCGTACGTGCCGCAGATGCGTCAGGGCCTTGGTGTTCAAGATATCCTTGCAGCACACTAAATCAACATTGGAAAAGGTTACTTTCCATCGTGAGCCAATGACATTATACGTTATCGCCTATCAGGGGGTCTTGAAGGCACTGGAGATTGCAAAGACGCATCTTGCACGAGTCTTCCGGAAAGCACACAAGGCAATTCTATCCTCGCATGAGTCCTTAAAGGAGACATTCTTCAAAGTCCTGCCTGCTCGACGTATGATGACAGATGAACGGCCAACGTAGGCGGTCGCTTACTTCCAAAGGCTCTAACAATTGCTTCTTTCTCACTAAAACAACCAGCAACTATGCCATGATGGGATGGGATGTGACCTTAGTGACGAGGATGTTTGACACACATGAACGCCCGACTCTGCATTTTCAGTCACCCTACAGTAAACCTTCCAACCGAGATTGCCTGAAGAGAACTGAAAGTTATGCACTTATTCCTCAAAGTGACGGCCTTTTTTTCCCCTCGCTGAACTGATGTCAAAATAATGTCCGACATTCATGTGGGTCCTCTTGTACATCTGTCTGCATGACCTAATTCCACTCCCACCCCTAAGGTGAAGCTCCGCTGTGCCTCCAAACAAACCTGTCCTCTCTCTATACAGAAATACTTCGCACTTTTCGTCCCTCCGTCACTTTTCCCCATGCTTTTTGAACTCTACCATCCAGAGACGATGATAAGAAAGAGCCACAACAACTTTGATGGTTCATAGGATTGTGTCGGCCGGCGCTGCCAGCGAAAAAAAAAAAACATGTTTTGACACTTATGCGGCCTGTTGGGAGCAGTGATGATGTCTATTCACCTCGGTCAGAAACCTTGCGGTTTTGCACAATAGTGCGCACAATTTCCAGGCGAGAATCTCTTTTCCTTCCCAGTGCTCATGACGTCCATGGACGCGAGCAGGGTCGTCACCACGTCTCAGGAAAAGAAGCGCGCAAGGGTAACGAGGGAAATGGTTATGACGATGACTCATCCCGACGTTACTCACGACTGCATTGATTTTCCCGGAATTAACGATGGAGGGCGCGCAGCCCAAGGGGATGTCGTGGATCGATCGATGGTTCGCAGCCCTCATCTTTTGCACAAGTGTTTCTTCACAAGCGGATATGAACGAAACAAGCAAGCACAAGTGGTGCCTGCCGCACTCTGAAAAAGCACACATGTACGCACGTACAGCAAAGAGCGTTCCTTTAAACACGTCATTTCCTCTCTCTAGGTGTCCCCCCCCCCTCTTCACTTTACGAAGAGTTTACGTAAAACCGCATTTTTGTTTGTCCCTCAGCTCGTTGTCAGTAAAGTTCAGCGCTGTTCGCCCAACCACTAAACATTAATGAATAGCAGGCATCTGACAGTATGATCGACCATCATCGTGTGGCGGCGCCTTTTTTGAGATGCGGGGACCTCCACAAAAGAGGTGCAAACTATCAAGCAATCCTCATGGCAGCTTCGTGACCTCGCTCCGTGAATACGTAGGGGTGCCTGCGGATAACACTGAAGTCACTGCACCAAAACAAACCGCCCTATTCTTTTTTCTTCTCCAGTATTAGTTTTTCTTCCTCTCCCTCCGGAAGAAGACTTTGTTTACCAGATGATGTCAACTCTAGAAGGAGTTGCTATCAATGGCGGCCGCGGCTTGTTTGTTCCGCTGAGTAAACCTGTACAAAAGGCCGCCAGACTTGTTGGATTGCAATGACTGACTAAATAATAACAAATGGCGATAGCGAAACAGTTTTTTTTTTGTTCTTGTGCACACAACGACATTGGTCTGTCTGATTGATAGTAGACAAAACGGGAAGAATTTTAGTCGCCGCCAGTAAAAGAAGCGTTGCATAAAAGCAGACAATGCCAAAAAGACGAAAAGAATATGCTGAACTGCCACTCCCTTTGGTGCTTGATGGTGTCGCTTTCAGGGAAACAAAGAGCTGCATAGACCAGATATTTGTTACTTATTTTACGCTAAATTCACACGTACGTGGCAAGGGGCACTATTGGGATAGGGCCTAACGGAGTCGACCTGCTGGGTCAATGCACCTGTGGAATGCTCTCCCCCCTCTCCCCCTCTGGGGGCCCCCCAAAATGGGTTTTCAGTCACTCCTCCTAGTAGACCCCCCCCCCGACGGCACGCCTGCAGGGGATATCCACTTGGCTCTACTGCATAAGTTTTCCTTTAGAAAGCTGGTTCAGGTTCCCCGCCCACTCTTCCTAGCAGGAGGCGCGGTACGACACTCCCTGGGGCGTCTGCCCTGCACACGACTTTGCCAAATTTGGTCTCAATCGGTCCACCTCAAAGGGTAAGCTGATATACTCAGTCGACCTGGTTTTTATTGTAGGGGGAGGGGAACTGACCCCTTTTCTCCCTATAGACGACAGCTTAGGAAACCTGGCTTGGTCCTAATCAGTCTCGAGGTAGATACGCCGCGTTCAAGTATAGTCAGCATTCATTTTTGCCACAAGTAAACTGCACACGCACACTTTCACTCTCACTCATGATCTAAGTCTGCCAATGTTAAGGACACGAGCCATGGTGCTTGCACGCATGCTCGACGGACGTGACTTGAAATCTAAAATATCGCTGCCGCTACCAACGCCCACCACCAACTGGTCAAAGATGACGAAACAGTTCTTGTAGATGTGTTGGGTTCCTTTTTTTGCAATGTCCTAAAAGTCCCTAAACATTTTAGGGAGTTGACAACAATAAATCACTGGAGCCTCACGGGTAAATACTTGGCACTCCACACGCTGCCGGACAAGATAGAAATGGTCGATCAAATGTACGAGCGGACAGCTGGATCCGTACCATTGATCCTTAGCAGGCTAACGGAGCAGTCAAATTACAACAAACATTCATACGCATGGACTGTATTCTATATATGTACGCACAAGTAAAAAAAAAAACAAAAAACAGGTTATCGCGTTATCGCCACGTTCGAATGCATTTTACAACCTACTCGGCGTAGGATTGACGAATGGATTAGGCCCGATTCTTTTTTTTTTTTTTCTTCCACGTTCATTTTTCCGGCCTGTGCGTGCGTGCGTGAGCAGAGGTCATCAGACCAGAGCAGCGGGAAGTTGAAATGTGAGGCACTTTTTCCCACTTTCCGCATCCGTCGCCGCTGCCGGACTTTTATGCCAAGTGGAAGATGGAACGCCTGATTTGACAGAAAGAGCCCAAAATTCGCGAACTGTCTGAAGAGGCGGAAGCGTCGAACAATTGGGCAAACAATGCATGAGGATGAGAGTAAAAGAGGCAGCGAAGGGTCGCAAATTTTTGCTGCCAAGTCAAACAATAGAATCGCCTCCTTCCTCGTGCGAGGTGCCCATTCGCCATTAAAGCAGGCGTGGGCAGTACTTGGGCAGCAATTGCGTTCAAGACGCATGCGCAAGGCAGGAAATGCCGCCATCACTGTTATGATAATATTTACCATTATTCTGCGGAAGGCAGGAGAGAATCGCTACTCATGGCTTAATTACTAAGAGCTTTAATTTGGGCCACCCATTACTTCTCTTCTCGGCTTGCGCAGGTGAAGAGGGCGCGGTTGATTTGCGAGCAATAAATCTGGGCGTCCGCGGGTTTGCTGCTCATTGTCTTCTTTGGCACAGCTCAGTCAGGTCCCGCTGGCCTCACATGTTCCCGATGACTGCAGGACGTAAGCAGCAAAGCTCCATAAGAGTCGATCAGCCAAGACGGGCTCCATCTTCTCAGGTGCATTTTCGGGCGAGGAGGGAGTAATTTGAGATAATGCGTTGTCATTAGCAGCCTCAAGTTAGTTCAAAACTTACTGGAACAAAGACAATCCGTGCGCACCCTCGCTTGTACCGGAGGCATTTATTTGAAGAACATGATTAGTGCGACCAAGTCCGAGCCTACGCAGTCAGTGTGCAAATGCTTGTCTGCCTACCAAATTCGCAACATCTCTAAGCAAGGCGACAGCAAAAGCATTCCATACGCATCTTGCAAGTAATGCCAAGTATTCGTGTGGTCAAGACAGCACTTCCTACAACATCCTTTAAAGAGCCCAAGTACACGTAGTATTTATCATTACAGTGCATATTGCTGCCTTGCCAAAAATCCCCTGGCAAGCAGGTTAGCAGCAGACTCGTGATCAAGGGAGCCGATCCGTCAACCTTCGATATTTGCATGCCAAAAAGTCTCTTGAGATCTTTAACCCATTCTTGAATTAATTCCGCCCTTCATTTCGCACACCCATTCAGCGAGGAGGGGCATCGTGTAGGCCACGCCAAGGACAAAAGGGCACCAATAACTGATATGCTGCAAGCCATCCGAAAAGAATTCATGCATCTCAGGACGACGCATGAAACTATGCAGAGAGACACAGCTTGCAATGACGAGCATGTGTACAAGTCCACTCCAGCTTTGTGAAGTACTGCCTACTACATGCTCACAGACGCAGCCGGGGCTGCCGAGCAGCAAAGTTTTTTGCCACGAGACTCTCGACGTACAAATAGCCGATAATTGCGTGCGCACAAGAGGGACGGGGGGAGGGACTCGAGTCTGTTCGTACAGTGTCTATTCAGCGACGGCAGCCACGAGTGGCCTCAAAGTGGCTTCCTAGTGAATAAGTTCAAAACGCGCACTGCGTCAGTGTCTGGAAACCATTCACTGGTCGTTCAGTCAGGACAAGACAAGAGAAAAATCATCCGCACCCTACCTTTCCTGCTGCTGGAGGGGGGCCCCCAACTGCAAGGTCAAGGCGAGGAGCAAGTATGAAACGTCGAGGAGGAGCAGGGCTGCCTACCACGGTAGAGGATTCTGCACGCAGTACCTACCTGCAATGTATTGACCACCCTGTGCTCAGCATGTCCATCTCGTGTACGCAGACCGCACATGCAGCAGGCCTGTGTCAATGGCAATTCTGCCCACAGCCCATTGTTCTCATATAGAAAGATCCCCTCTACGTTCGGCTGGTCTATTGAACGGGCACAAATTAGGGCCGCAGTGAGTGTAATTAATGACGCGAAAATGCAAGCCTCTTCCTTCATTAGCCAGGGTCTTAGGAAGCCATGTGCAATCCTTGGCGGCGCAGCGAGCGTCACTGTAGCAGCGAGCAAGTCTTTTGTGTCACGAGGCTGTTGTCGGGTCAACTATTGGTCTGACAGTCACATATTATAGTAGCAGAGTCAGCGTAGGAGTGACTGCAGAACAATTGCACAATGCATAATATGCACATATGTATGAAATTATCAATCGGACGCCCGTATGTAGGAGGGGCACTCCTGCTGTGCTATTTGTTCTGCCCAAGTGATCCGGGAAACACCTCCAGACGAAGAGAAGCAGCACGTGGGACGTAAACGGATTCTGCGCGTCCTCGCCTAATGATTGACCGGGGCCTCATGACAAAAGTGGGCGGCCGGTCAAGGATGGAAATAAAGAGGAATTGACACACACTCACTCGCCCGGCGCTCCAACGTTCTTAAACGAAGTCAATGGGCGTTACTACAGCTGAGAAGGAGTAAAAAGCACTTCCTTATCGTGGCGTGCCATCATCCGCATTCTCATTGTCTTTTCTTTCTCTCGCCTACGATGGCATAATTCAAAGGAGAGTGTAAAGAAATAATCCGCAAACGAGCAAACGCCACCCACTCCTTTTGTAGTCTTCTGGTCTCCACTCAAGCATAATGTGTATACAAAGGCTATAAATCTACCGTTACTGGACAATCATCACGTTCTCGGCATATACGCAATACACTTTCGTCCTACCCAAAAAGAAAAAAAAAGAGTGGCAATATCCCCACTGGAGTGGTCGCATTCCCTTCAAGGTTCCCCCTCGCCCTCCTCAACCAAGACGCTCTTTCCACATTTCGGCGACGGTGGAAGCCAGGCTGAGGTCGGTCGGGCCCGGACAAGAGGTCTCAATCTTGGACACCGAAATGGCTCCAGAGCATCTTGCTGCCAGCACCTCTTTTGGATTCCGCTGGAATAACTTAAGGGTGGCAAACTTCTCCTCACTTTTCCCTATGCACGCACCGCCATACACGGCATGCACTGCGCAATGCGCGAAAGGGGGGGAAAAAAGTCACAGTCATGGTTAAGTGACGCAAGTCTCTTACGCGCTGGATTAGCGTTCCTCACGGGAGAGGCGGAGGCGGCGCTCGGATGGCTTCATGGAAAGAGAAGACCAAGAACCCGAAATTGGCACCTGGAATGACTTTCTGGCCGCCAAAGAGCGGATGAACTCAGCGATTACCCAATCTCTCAAGTGTATCAAGATTGAAGGAGTCATTCGTATTGACACAACGAGCGGCGGCTTCCACGGTTTGCCCAATGCCAAGAAGATATAGCCGCGGACTGACGAAAAGTCTTCTATCCTTTTTCAAGTCAAGAGGCAGGCAGGTGTCCCCTTATCATTACAACCACCACCCTCCGGACCCACTTTTACACGTGTAGTTTGTTGGGTCGAAGCAAACCTGGGACAAGCTCCGCATGCCGGCCGAGGTGGACTTGGCCGCTAAATCCAAGCCCTCCTGCGTTAATTTAGTTGCCCAGACAGCAGCGATTGTCCCGACCGATGGGTGCGTGGGTAGTTGAGCAGTAGGGGGAAAAAGGAGTGAGGCTTGGGCAGCACTTCTTTTTTTTTTCGCCTGATTAACTCAAAAAAAGCCGGAGCGAAAGCAAGAACACGCCCTTCTCCATTTCAACGAGTCACTTTTCCCCCTGCCATCGCCTCCGACACAAAAAAGTCGCCATTGCTGTTTCTTGTCCGAGACACTCGATCGTCCCCACGCAATGTCAGGACAGAGCAGGACAGCTGGGGTCAGGGACAGATAGAAGACATTCCAGTTGCAATTGAGTCAATCAGCAGTAATGACAGGAGATAGGACTAGGGAATTTTTTTCCCTCCCGCAAGCGCATGTCAAGTGTGCCAAACTAAATTTGTCTCTGCTCTCATTCAAACTGCTCTTATCCGCACGTCACTCTCACCTCGGCAAGAATTTCCTGCGGTCAAGGCTCCGGGGAGCACTTTAGGGCGCGATAAAGGTCGAGTAAAACAAAAACAAATGGAGTCGTGCACCTAATGTTTGGGCTTGAGCATTCTTATACAGTAATAGCTGACTCGGGTCACCAGTCACATAATAGCACAATACTCGGTTCTCGGCGCTAAGACGCACCAATTCACGCAACCTTGACTGGGTGACTTATGATGAGAGGACCAACCACTTATGCATACGCCACCTTCGGCCTCTGCCGGACTGTGACTACACATGCAACCCCCAGATGGGCTCAGGCTTCTTTCTCCCACCAGTACGGAGTATGTATTTGTGGCTGGTGCCATCGACCAGTGCTTAAATAAGCTTTAAACCCATGTCCAGTGGGGAAAAGGAATACGACACTTCAATGCTGCAGACTTTTTCTCTCCATTCACAAAGTATGTATTAAGCAGAACAGGGGAAGGATGTTTCTCTTCAAGGTAGAGTGACACCGTCGCTGAATCTGACTTTCCTGCACCAAACGTCACAGCAGGCACGTCATCCTTATCACGTGAATAAGAATTGCAGATGCATGACACGCCATATTATGTCATCCCAAGTTCAACGAATGAAGCGTTCTCCAATGTCACACACGCGAGGTTGCGTGATTTCAAGACAGGCATCTGGTCACGGCAAGTGCTTTGAAACTGTTCTTGTATTGCACATTATTTGTATTGCATATTATTATATTATTGCACATTCAAACGTGGTTCGACAGCACGAGAAGAAGCAACTCTTGGAACGGCTACAAGGAAGTGAGGACCTGGAGAGGTCTTTACCGTCACGTTTTAACAGATTTCTACCAGGAGTCCTTTGAGGCACCACTTGGGAAGAGGGCGACGACCTTCAGCACAACCATCAATTAGCGTCTCCATCGATCTCTCGCCAGCAACATACTATTATGCTCAATAACGCCTCCGTAGGCGAGGGCCTAGACGAGGGGGGAGGATACGCAAGTGCTAGACTATTACATATGTGTTAAGTCATTTGTGTGCTGGCACCGGATGGGGAAGGGGCAGCCACTACTCCTGACATCGCAGCATTAAAGTCTATCAAGACTTCGTTCCATGAGTTATCAAACGCACGGCATCAGGTACTTGATTGTGCGAATTTTGTCCGACGACAGCTCGAAGACATTCTTCGGTAATTGGCATCCAGCCACCATTTGTCATCAGGACACACAACTTTAAGCCATAGTCGCACACTCGTTGCGTGAGCGGAATCCTCCTGTGCAAGTCAGCCTTTAGCAGATATCTGACGTTACTTTCAGGAAGCCATTTTTGTTTTGTTTTGCTTTGTTTTTTGCTTTCAGCTACCGGCTGTAACTCCTCTGCGCTTTTAATTAACGATCTTGAGTCCCATTTCTTCATCGCGTAGCCACAGAGGTTATTTCCTTATTGCTCAACTCTCTTCACAGACTAATAAAATCCCTCGGGCCTATCGAAGGATCCCTGATGCTTAGCGCGAAGTCAAGAGAGAAGTAAAGACTGTCCAAAACTCATTAGCAGATTTTGCACATGACTCGGACTCTTCCTGAGTGAGGCTGCATGATTGCATGCATCTTGAGCTGCTGCGGCAAAGCAAATCTCTCTATTTTTTGCCGCTCCTGCTGTTGCAATAAAGGAGGGTCATTAAATGGGCCTTGAAACGAATTTGCATCATGCGGCGGCGACGGCGACGACGACGACCGTTAACAGATTTTGAGTCGTGACCCATTTCTTAGCATAAAGCGAGTCCTGCGCAAGTAGATTACTCAGGATACTTGCTAGGTCTGAAATTGAACAGCGACAACACAATGCTGCATAAGTCAAGTTCCGCAGTCACACCTCACTGATAAACGTCAGTCGACAGTTTTCTAACAGAACCCACTTGGCTACAGTAATGGGCACGGAGACCTCCGCCCCCGATTAGGTACGAAAACGAGGGAAAGAATGAGCTATTTCATGCAGAGTGGATCCAATTATAGATAGGAGTGGAGCAGCGGCTGCCGCTGACGACGTCGTCGACAATTTCCGAGCGGACACGACTGAGGTTCCACGCCAAAACGATGACAGAGCGCGGGTATTGACTGAACTCCTTGCCACTGAGGTGCTCATTCCATTGTCAGCAAACGCACTTATCTAGGGAGGCAGGAACACGTGGATGCGTGACGCAGCAGATCTGCTGCACAAAGGACAGCTCCATCATGAACAGCTTAGGAGGAAGAAGAACCAAAGCATGGAAAACACGATGTTCGGCCAGGGCGGCCGAAATGTCAAGAAATCAAAAGGTCAAGTGCTGCTTTCAAAGGATGAGCGAGTGCGACCGCCCCTCATAAATGGCATCTTCCTATCTCTGGTGGTAATTACGAGCCTCACCAACCTTGGCGATAAATTCTTTCAGGTCAGTTATTCTTAAACCTGGACTACGCCGTTGGTGGATGCCGATGCTTACGTCGTTTTGTCAACTCCTACGTAAAGAAAAGTATCTTGCAGTACTCAGATATCCAATGTGCGGAGACGAGTGCTTAGTAGAAGGCCGCCACTGCATTTCGAATGATGCCCGCAAGTGCGCGCCCCGCAGGACGCATGAGAAATGAGAGGTTGTTAGAAACATTGTCCTACCTTGCGACGCTGAGACCCGCTTGACGCGCATGCCCTTCAGGTTGGTGCCGGTATGCTCTCTCTTCTGTTTGCGTTCTTTGTCACCCAGGACACTGTTCGACCTTCGCACCAAATTCTCCTTATTGAGAGCACTTTGGGCAGATTTCTTATTTTCATCCTGGTTGGAGATGTCGCTCAGTATGCTGTCCGACCTGGGCAAGTGGCAGCTGCTGGAGGCGGAGACGAGCGAGCTCTTGCTGCTGCTCCGCGAGTGGCGGAGATTGCTGCCGTTCATAGGACAACTTTCCGACGATTTGGCGGAGTCGCTGAAAAGAAAGATCACTAGTGAAATCCGCAATGTTCGGACATCAGTGGCATCGCAATATCACCTTGTCTTCCTGGACCGGATGACCGCAGGTTGCTTTTGCCCGGCAAGCACCTTGCCCTTGGCTTCTTTGGCACTGAAATTGGCTGATTGCTGCTGTTGTTGCTGCTTTTGGTTTTTGGCTATTTGACTCATGATACCATCCCACTTCCCTACCACCTTCTTTCTCCTGCTGACGACGTTGTTGTTCCTGGTATTCTGCATCAGCATGGCCTTCAGCTTGGAAGGCACGTTGGTGTTGGGTACGATGCGCTCCCTTTGCAGCAGTTCGGAGCGCTTGGTGGCCGTTCCAACCTTTTTGTCTGGCATTACCTTGTGGGGTTTCTTGAAATCAGGGGCTTTAGCATCTACTCCTTCAGAACCTTTTCTCTTGACGCTGTGAACGACTTCAGGCTCATCGACTTCCAATGAGGATGATCTCTCTTCTTCCTTTTCGGAGATCGGCGATATATGATGGTGATGCTTGGCACTTTTGGCGTCTGAATCGGCAGGTCCACCTGTGGCAGTGGGGCAAGCACTATTGAACATTTCAGAAGACTCAAGGTCTACTGTGTCTTGACTGTTAGCCATAAGGACCATGCTGGACGGCATGCTGCCAATGCCTGTGTCCAAGCTGTCCACCTTAGACGAGGTAGAGCTTGAGCTCATTTCGTCGAGCTTAATCTTAAGGTTGCTCCTGTGTTGGTTGATGACTTTGGCGCCAATAGTCTCGATTGGAGTTGGTTCATCAACAGACGGCTGTTCTACTTCATATGGATTTTGTTGCCAGGCCTCCATTGGTGTTCGGTCAGGGCCTGCAATATCATCGTTGTTGTAGGACAGCACAGGACCGTCAACTGATGTCCGTTGCTGCGCGTCTTGACCAGCTGAATCGATTAAGAAGACTTCCTCATCAGAGACTCCGTCGCCAGCATCATCAGTACAGGCAATCAGGCATGTCTTGGTGGCGGCAACAGGGTCCTCTCCACTACCTCTGTAAGGTGGCACGGTGATATTCAGACAATTTTCTGCCATTCCAGCACCATCACCTCCTGGGAAAGATTCATCACTTTCCCCAATTTGGCATGTCCCAGTGGTTACTATGTGCCTATAGTAATGAGGGTCCTTGGGACTAGGTCTGCAAGGTGGCACAGTGTTACTCAGATAATCATCGGTCATTCCAGCACCATCATCTCCCTGGAAGGATTTTTCGTCTTCCATAAGGTCATAGGTATTGTTGAACATGTCCTGGTTCAAAGACTTTGGCACATTGGCAGCTACAAAAGTCGTGTCAGAGAGTCTGCCACCAGCATTATCAGTACAGGCAATCCAGTATGTCTTGGTGGCGGCAGCAGGGTCCTCTCCACTATCTCTGTAAGGTGGCACGGTGATATTCAGACAATTTTCTGCCATTCCAGCACCATCATCTCCTGGGAAAGATTCATCGCTTTCCCCAGCTTGGCATGTCTCAGTGGTTCCTACGTGCCTATAGTAATGAGGGTCCTTGGGACTAGGTCTGCAAGGTGGCACGGTGTTATTCAGATAATCATCGGCCATTCCAGCACCATCATCTCCCTGGAAGGATTTTTCGTCTTCTGCGAGGAGATCGTAAGTACTGTTTAACATGTCCTGATTGAAAGACTTTGGCGCATCGGTAGCCATTGTGGTGGCAGCACTTTCTTCTGATCGACTTTTCAAGGCGATGGTCTCGTTGAAAGCCTTCTCTGAGACTTGAACTAGAGGCTCCGCTTGTCCCAAGACGACTGTTTCATCGAGAGCATGACATTTCTTGACGTGGGTCTTCTTCTTCTTGGACGATTTGAGCAATAACTCAGTCCTAGCATGCAACGAATCGTTTGCACTAAAGGTTCTGTCCAAAGCCTTTTCAACCTTGGGTGGACGATTCGGCAGCGGCAGCTCCAGCGGCGGGTGCTCTCTGCTGGCTGCCAAAGCTTCGATCTGGCGCAGTTTCTCTTTGTCAAGGGAGAACGTCTTCACGGACGAGGCAGAGTGGCGAGACCGCGACTTGTGACTCAAGTTTCGGGCACCTGCGGAGAGGGACGAGTTCAAAGACTTTGACTTGGTGGTGGTGACGTTACCGTCTCCCTCCTGTTCCTCATCGGAGTTGCCTGTCCAGGCAAAGTTTGATACCAAGCTGGTGGACAGAGATGGTAGACCACATTGCATGTCCGACGGGGAGAGGATTCCCAAGCTGACATCCTCAGTGTCTTCAAAATTGTCGGACGACAGCTTTTCTCTCTTTGGACGACGGACTGCCATCTTTTTCTTGGAGGACTCCGAAGGACCTTGCTGCTGCGAGAGTGTCCGTCCAACGACTTTTTTCCTTCTCTCGGGCTGCGGAGAAACCCGAGACTTCTTCCTGCTGTCCATCGCCTCGTCGTCTTCGTCGCTATGGACGGTGAACGTGTTTGACCTTTTTAGGCTCGACTCTTCTGGTAAAACGACGACCTTGTGGACAGGAGCGAAGACACCTCTGTCTGGAGAGCATTGAAAGTACCTCACGCCTTGGATGCTACCATCGTGACGGCCCTCTGGAGAGTCTAGCTCAATGCCGCACCACAGACCCTCCTGGAGAGACATGAGTACATTGACATTTCAGTGCACCAATCGATAACCATGCTAATCACTGGTGCAAAGCGTAGAATACCTGGAAATGCGTGCGACCGAAGAATTTGAGAACCCCACTCTTGACTCCGGCGATCTGGACTCCGCAGCCGATACTACAGGGAGACACGCGCCGGGACGGTCCACCAACTTGGCGAGGCGCATACGACGAACACGAGGTTTGACTTAGTTTAGGCTCACACGCTGCTCTCTGCGCACGCGTTTGAGACTCATTGAGCTGACGGACGTTACTGCTACCGATATGATCGATGGCGTTTTGGCGGAGCGTGGGGAATTTGTAGCGGGACGTGATCTGGAAAGTTAAAACAAATTGATGAAACTAATATCATCCATGATGGAGTAAATAAATGCCAGTTTATGCGTATACTGTAAATGTGAAGCTCAGCAGACTAACGTTATGCGAATAACTTGGACCGCCGCTTAGCTTTCGCTAGGTACAAATGCGAGGTCTTGTGCATCTTGGAGGCGCTTCACTTCGATCTTCACGCCATCGCCCCATCCATTGCAGCTAAGTAGGAGAAACATTAGCCGATGTATTATATGTTCGGGCCTTCAGATCCCACTGAAGCTCGATGTTGAGCGCGACCTTGACTGTGACACCACAAACAGACAGGAGGAAAAAAACAAGGTAAGCACGCGATCGGCTACTTGCAAAACTTTCTTCTGCTTCTTGCAGAAAATCCATTCGGGGAAAGTTTCTACTCAGGGCAGAGAAAGCAGACGTCAGTCAAGGCCGGTCTTAGGCCTCAATCGGCCTCCTCAGAGTACCAGACTAGCGATTTATTATTGACATCCACCTGCTGGCCGTTGCACCAACCTCCTTTGGCTGGACTTCATAGCTTTGGAGGGCGAACGTTCGTGTCTGCTTGAAGAAGTCGTTGAGAACATTGGAAAGAACGTTGTTTCACAACAGTGAGTGGCGTGACAACTACGAATGGGCATTTTTGGGTAAAAAAAGCCATTATGCTCTTTGCCACTTATGCTCTAAAAATACGCAGAAATATAGGCAACACATGCGATAAATGGTGAAAAAATGAGAACAAATCTAGTGAGTAAAAGCAAATAGCTTCACTTTGCACATGTTCTATTTCAATGCAGCAGCACAAAAGGCAAATCATAAAGTTTACATAAAAAATGACGAATCCTCCAAGGAAGTTCAAAAACGTAACAAGAATGCGCGCTCACTCTCGCGACCAAATATATGTAGAAATGTGCTTAATATGCAGCAAGTATGCAGAAAAGGTCCGAGTACGCATGACAGGTTATGAGGTCTCTTTGCCTAACTCTTAGGTGCCCATCTCTAATGGTGACTAACACGGTCACTGAAGAGGCTCACATGATCTTTGTTCCGTGGGAAGGAACGTTGACAGCTCCGTAACTCTGAAGTATACTATAAAGTAAAGTAGCCAACAAGAAAAAGACCATAATCAACGGAAGGAGGCATAAGAAATAATGAACATTTGAGAGGTACATAAAGGGGTCCATGCATATCATCCACGCTTGACCAAGTTTAATTAAGTTCGAATGCATTATGCCGTTCCGGTATGGTAATAGCACACTGACGAACAAACTCCATTTAGTTATGACTTATGACTGAATAGGGATAAAAAGTGCATATCTTTCCCTGAGTACAGCAGTCGAGGAACGGATCTCCGTGGCAAAAGTAACAGCTATTACACGTCGGGACTTTGTCAGAAGTCTCCATCGTCTAGGATTTGGTCACCAACCCTTCGAAGAAGTCCAAGTAGCAAGACAGTGACCTGGTGTGACTCGTAACCCCGAAAAAGGCCAGAGGTCTCCAACACTTGAGCCAGAGGTTGCCAATACAAAGGACAAAGTGCTTGGACCAGGTGGGAAGCGAAGTGAGAAACGTGAGGGTTAACATCCCGACGTTGCAGGCTGCTCTCGACCTACTGAATATAAATAGCAACAAGTCTAACAGCAGGATACCTGTTTAAGTCAGCGTTGTATTCCAATCAGTTTAAAAATCCCTGATTGGAATGCAGCATTCGTGCAATAAAAACTACACCTTTCAATGCTGACATATCAGAAGAAGGTTTATAGCATGTACATGTCCTGAACATGTCATGCCCTCAGTCTTTTTTGCCCGCAGATGCATGCACGAGTGTTATTAATGTTAACTTGCACTACATGCTTATGTTCTGCATCACCAAAACATGGACAAAAAATGTTGATGGACCGATAAACTTTTTTATCGTCACCGAACAATTATTGCAAAAACATCAGGACCTCTCGTAAAGGTTTGCCGCATATCGCACGTGGAGTTGAAATGCCAAGAAAGCGCACTCATCTGCTGGCACCTGAACCTGCGAGACTGTAACGTGGGAGTCGCGGGAGTGGCGAAATCGGGCGGACGGCGGCGACGACGACGACGACGACGAGCAAATTTCGAGATACCGCAAAATCGTGCGAACCTAATTGCGACACTGGAGGGGAGGGGAATCGAGGAAGACTCCTCTGTCTTCCTCGGGAAGCTAATCAAGAGAGAGGTCAAGAGGAGCACAGGGAAGAAACTAACGAGAAACCCACCAAGGCCTGCTACGTACGAAGACCATCCCTTTTACCTCAGCCTTCTTCACGGCCTCATTGTCTTGACTCTGCTTCTTGTTCGACGACATCGTCCTTGGGTCACCACGGGGCATCGAACGGCTTCGCCGGCCCCCCAGATCTCGTCGGTGGAGTCCAACGTAGCTGCGGCGGCGACGACGACGGCGCGGACGGCGATCGTGATGAGCTGGTCCAGACTTCAGATTCAAACACTCCGCAACAGACAGAACGAGAGAACGAGTGAGAGACACAGAGAAGGACTCTCAGCTTGACCGGCGGCACTACCGGATCAACCAGCAGAATGCATTCCAGATCTCGATGACGTCGGCCATGGGGATGACTTCTCTTCCTCTTCTTCTCGTCCCCCACCCCCTCCACCCCCACCCTCCTGAGGGAGTTGTCACAGAAGCTTCTCCACCATTTTTGCTCACCGCCATTGACTCGAGGAGGCCGCAGTAGCCACCATCACGCTACTCCCGGTACTCCTCCCACTCCTACTCCTGCGATATGACTACTTGACTGCACCTGGGAAAAAAGAATTGAGCGTGCGTGCGAGCTACTCTTTGTACAAGTGCACGCGTGCGTCTGTACCGTGTTCTGTGCACGCTTGAATATTACGTGGAAGAACCAGGGAGAGCGAAAGAAGCAGCAAAAAAAGGCACGAACGAAGGCGAACTGTGAGTAAAATTACCCTCGCGGCAATAAAATGACGACTCTGGAAGGTGGAATCTTCCGGACTAATAACGGGAAATACCTTTCCTGCAGCCGTGGTGGAAAGAAAGACGTTCGTGAAAAGAGAAACCGATTACTCGTAGTAGAGGGACAAAGAGACTCTATTGAATCCCCTGGTCCACCCGGTGGCCTCCCCGTTCCCCTCCTCCGAGTTGCCGGCGTTCCTCCTCGGCCTGGTGGACGCCAACCAGGACTTGGAAGTCGACGCGCGCCCGGTGTGTCAAATGCTTTTTGCGCTCCCCTCCGTTATCCCGTGAGGTAACGAAGCCAAAAATTTCTCGGCTGCATTCTGACTGGCGATGGGAAAAATGCAGCGGTCGCCGCATGCGCGGTTGCAGCAGAGCAAATATCCGTCCGCGATGTCGGTCTTGACACGGTGGAGGCGCTTCTGTGCACGTACGCGCGTCCAGTGCATGCGGACGCCGAGTGCGTGATGCGTACGGACACGCACGTACAAGTAAGTGATACAGGTTTGCTCTGATTGTCTCAGGCTACTCGCATTCCAAGGAGGAGTAAAAAAGGGGCGAGATATGCACAAAGCTTTCAAATGAGACGATTGTTTCGTTCTGCGAAAAACCTGTCTCGATTCGTCACTGCCACCACTTCGTGGAGAAGTCGTTGCAGAGGACGTTTTCTGCAACTTGAGCCGCGCTTCAGCAGAACAGAGAAGGTCTTCTTGACCATAAACAAGAGTCAGAAGTGTGGGAGGTTCATGGGACTAACATTTCATAAGCACATGGAGATACAGTTCAGTGTTATGCTGCCCATACCATTTTCAGGCGTCGACGTCTCCGCAGCTCCTCTTTGACGGAGAAGCAGCAGCCCAAGGTTGGACTGAAGTCGGGACTTTCGGCAAAAGTCATCTTGTCCTCTGCTCATTCATTCACTGAGTGAATTCCAACAATGACACTTGTTTCACGGGAGGAGGGATTCTAAATTCTCAGCCTAGACTGGCTGCTTTGCTCTCCCTTCTACTAC
>JAAUXU010091288.1_pt1 | contig 48536 bp, 52 predicted proteins | sample 7278151 | NCBI WGS metagenome assembly JAAUXU01 (sample SAMN14350113, study PRJNA611818) | marine sediment metagenome | isolation source: surface marine sediment (1.8m) | place: French Polynesia: Moorea | collected 2018-08
AGCTGTCCATTATGGGCATCATTGACATTGACCCTGTGTACTCTATATTGTGTCCCAGTCTCACATCTACCCTTTCCACATATATATTCCACCTCAACATGTTTCAGTAGAGCGTAGGAGGTGCTGTCATGCTCGACGCAATTACTTACGGCCAGGACTGTCTATCCAAGGAACCTCCTTGATAGTCCACGCCCGTACCTTTGAAAAGTATAACTTGCAGCAAATATGCTTTGGATTAACGGAATTGCGGGGGAAGTCAGAAAAGACCAGTGGCGATCATTCAACGTTAACTTGAAGTTACTACATCAGTTTTTATACTCACTTTGCCGCTTTCTAACATATGCACTCACAAAAAATACTCTTTTTTGGAAAAGTTTCGTTGTAACGATCGCAACTGGTGAGCAGCCAGACACAAAAAAGAACTTGTAAAAGTACCTCAACATTATGAGCAGTTGGGCCCAAAGTTGCCTTCATCCGAAGTTGCAATTATCCCATCATGCAGTAAAAATTCCCCAAATTCCAACCGGCGGAAATTTGCGTCTATCCAAAGCACACTTTGCATAGAATAGCATCTGAGGTGAAATGAACACCTATAAATTTCACACCGCATTCAATTCGTGTTAAATGGCTCACCCATTTTGGTCACACATACATATTATGTATGCCCTTACTGGAGAGACAGAGAGAGAGAGAGAGAGAAGCAGCGATCTGCCCCATATGGTAAGTGCAGCAACAAAGTTTGCAAAAGGACAATTCTTACGATAAATTTTCGCCAGTCGTCGCATAAGCATGGCCCGAGGTCCACGAACAGTCTCATCTCTAATATAGGAATGGTAGTGGAAGGCAAAGCGGCCATAAAGGCGAGAAAGAATGCAATATCGCGCATTATGGAAGGACTGATCTTCTCAAGGACCTCTCTGCAAACTGGCGACAGAGCACGCACTGTTGGTGATGATGAACCCGATGCAGCAGACGCCATCACCGAGGAAAAGTTTCCACCAGTGATCAGAAGCATCCCAACTCCATTTTCCATCCTTCATGTATGGATCAACTCTTTTCTCTGAGTCGTCAACACCTCCACACTACTCCAAAGAAAGCTAGTAGGGAAAGAAATAAGGAAAAGGAATTTCCTGCCGAAATGCTTAAGGCCCAGAATTCATCCCGAGAGCGTCTGAAAGCCAATGTTTTCTAGACTCGAGACGTGATGATCGCCCTTCAAACTCGAGGGAGGAAAGGAAATTTTTTGTGGGTCGGTCTTTTAGACACTCCTTTCTTTCCACTCTTTTCTATAACATTCCATACACTCTAGCACGTAGCAGGCATTGGAGAGAGAGAGAGAGACAGAGACAGAGTGAACGCATGCACAAAAGGTCAGAAAAGCTTCAGCGAGTCTCAAGTTCCTTTAAAAACCATCTGCTGCCTCTGACTTTATCCAGGAAAAGAAGGGTTATGCATAAAATGTACACGTCAAGGAGAAGTGGTGCCTCAGACTCAAGTTTAGAGAAAGTTAAGACCATATCCTTGCTGTACTGTCAAAGAAGGCTTAAGGGGAACGTTCTCGCCGAGACAGAGACCAAAATACGGTCAAGTTCAATGTGTATATACAGATGTGCAGGTGCCTAATGTACTGGCATGAAGAAAAGAGTCCTATAGGTCTGGGTGAGTTGCGTAGAGCACTTTGTGTGAAGCGTTCATATTCAGCAAATACAATAAAAGGTTTCATCTGGTCAAATGAGAAAGTTTCTCACAAAATGTATGTATGCGTGGAAAGTACAATGGGTCATCCTGAACAAAAATGAGCACCACAGCTCTCGATGTTGTCCTGGTCGACCGAACACTATAAGGCTTCCGAAAGAATATTGGCTTTAACTTACAAAATATAAGTGAGGGTAAAGGTCTAGCGGGGTTGGATGGAAGACCCCCAGGCTCAGCGCTGGGGCAGGACGAGGAGGTGCGAGTGTAAATGGGCCCTATGGTAACGGCAACAATGCCCTTTTCTTCTTCTTTTCTGTGATGGCAACTGTAAGGAGTGGCCATCAACGGCATCTTCACGCGAGAGTTCGCCCAAAACAGCTTGGAGCACAAGGACGGGTACCCGCGCGGGGACAAGTTCCGCCACATCATCGGCGCTTTGCACAAGGTCAACACCCTAGCGCCAAATCTGCACGACGAATTGGGTGGAGAGGCGATCTTCGATATCAAAATGGTCACCACTGACAAGTTGAATCGTCGGAGTGGACTTGGCACTGATCTGATCAGACGTTCTGTCGAGCTGGCCAGAAGTCTGGGCTACAAGGCTTGCAAGACCGAGGCTACTGGTATGAGTATTGGAGAAATCATTCTGGCACGAAAATATAATCATCTTTTTTTCTTTAGGGCGATTCTCTCGCAAAGCCTTTGAGCGCCTTGGCTTCATCGTGATTGCCGAGTTGCTCTACTCAGACTACGAGGACGAGGACGAAGCAGACGAGGAAAAGAAGAAAGTGTTTGCCTCCATCGAGAACCACCGAGGGGTAGCTCTGCTTACAAAAAAGCTCATACCAAAACAGGATTCTATCGAGGAAAAGGACGAGCTTTTTTCGACAACGGCGAACGACGCATCAAAATTCGATGAGGGACAAGCACGCTAACCGACGTGAAATCGTCATGCTCCTCGTGTATAAGTACAGACCTATTGTATATGCGAATAGTTGAATCGTCTTAAGAATCGACCAGGAAGTAGTATTAGTCAGATGTGGGCAGACCCTTTCAGAGAGCAATGCCCACACTCAAACCCTACACATCTCACAATAGAAAAATCTACGCACGTTGCTGTACGTACACGTATGTGTCGGTGTCGTCCATGACACCTTTGATGTGGAGTAACGTATATGTCACAACTCTAACACGTAAGATCTAAAGTATTAAAACCCTAAAGTCTCATTCTTACCGTTCGTTCTTGTCCGTGTGCAAAAGAGTGCCTTCTCTTGGTCGTCGTGACCGACGGTGCCGGGCTCGGTGCTTGTACATCTTCTTCTTAGAGTTGGAGGTGAACATACAATCCTGGACCGCAAAAGAAGTGGAAATCCCAAACATCGATGGTTTGTCATATAGTAGTCTTCGAGTACTCACATATTCTAGACACTTGAAGAACGGCTTTTTCCCCGGGTGCTTCTCTTTCCAGTGCTGTAGATTATCGAGAAACTGCTCAAAGGTCTCGCCGCACTCGGCGCAGGCTAACAAGGACTCCGGCACCACCTGCTTCTTGCGTTCGGCCGATGACGGTGACGTTTGCGGCTCGCCCGGCGGTTTGACTCGGCGAACGCGCTTCACTGCAGTACCGGTGTAGTCCGGCAGGGGTCCGGATAGAGTGCGGAGGCGACCTCGAACACGAGGCGGCGGCGGTGGCGAGGCAGGAATCTCGAATGGAACCTCGCCTCCTTCTTCGTCTACGACATGGCCTTGGAGCCGGAGGATTGGCTTGATGTCTTCTAATTCTCCCTCATCCTCATCATAGTTGTAGTACTCCTCCTCGTCAAAGTACTCCTGTTTCTCACTGGCGTCATAGTCGTCCAGGTAGGCATTCAATTCGTCGTCTGAGAAAAACAGCGCAAGTGACGGAAGCATATAAGATGCTCGAGCGGGACGTTTCCCTTACCTTGCTCCTCCATGTTCATGGAGCACAAACTGCCCGGCTCTATCTTAATTTGCGGGACGACCGGCTCGTTGAACGACCGCACGAATTGCCCAACGTGCGTCTGGAGGTCCAACGGAGACGGAAGTCTGCGACGCAGATCCCGCAGTTGTTGCTTCGTCGTGGTCACACAATTGTCGAAGAAGACGGCCGTTGCGTCCAGCCGACCTAAACAGTCCCGGCAGATGCGTTTGCTCAAGTCGTCGTCCTCCGTAATCTGCAAAGAGCCCACATGATTATGTGTTTTTTTACAGCGTAGTCGACCCGTAGAGATACCAATATCGTCCAGTCGACCACGACTGCGTAGGAACAACACATAGCTTTCTTACTGCAACATGTACGAGCAATGACGAATTCATAACATAGTTATTGTTAAAAATAGCACAATTTGACATGTGCAAAGCACGTACACACATTCTGCGTCATTTGAAGCAAGGCATTGCGGGTTTATTGGTACAACAAATTTGACATGAATGATTCAAAGTGGTGACCCCCAGCTACGAGAAATTGTGCTCCTTTCAGGATTTTGAGTGGCCACCATGCTTGCCAGATTGTAGGCCTCAATGTGCTTCATTCGGGGGCCCCAGGCCTGGACTCATCTCTGCTCGTCGACCTACAACACTTTTTTTGGAGGTCAGGCATATTGTTGAAGAGGTTACCGCGGACTATTCAGAAGAAGCTGTGCCGCCAATGACAGAAAAATGTTCTGAAAAGAGCACAGCTTTGCATTGTTCAAGGTCGTTCATAGTTTGAACCATCGTTGTAAGCCAAACTGATAAGAGAAATTAGGTCCATCTGCAACATGAGTTGTAGCATTTTTCAATGTTCCAATGTTCATAATTGAACCAAGTCAACCAAGTTGAACAGAGTTGTTCATCTCTCATTGTCAGGGCAACTTGTACGTCAGGGGGCCAGCGCGCGTGTCACGACCCAGCACATCTGTCCCGGTAAAAGTTTGTAAGGTTAGGTTATTTAGGTTAAAGGTGTAGCGTGTTTGCGTGCGACAGACAGACAGACAGACAGACAGACAGGCAGACAGGCAGGCAAACAGACGGGCGGGCCCATAAAGTAAATCTTTCATATTGTCCGGCTTCATCTAGATCCGTTTGTACTATTGTGTTCACCTTCAAATCGAATAATCAATATCTCCCAAAAGCAACTTTGGAGGCAGTACGATGACGAGGAATTTCAGCCACATCACGAAGAACTTCAATTTAAGCGAAGACTCCGGAGAAAGACCGACAGTTTCAATGGGCCTTTTAGCTCTGGACGCCGTTGCAGCAAGAGAACATTCTAGAGGCGAGTCTTGCAATCCCTTTCCCATGCGATCTGCCTATCTAGGGACCCCCCTTGGCACTGCAAGTAGGCAAACTGGACCGTATGTAGTCGGTCCGTACATACATACTTGTGCTGTCGTCTGCCTGGCTGCCTTTCCTCCAAATATGGAGGACGACAGCTAAATTATCAACAATACGAGATCTGTGAGGCTCCCGACATGGCACCCGTTGACACGGGGTCCGCCCTAGTCCCTTCATTTTGCCCCGGAGATTCCCTGAGCGACCGCCGTCACCGTGAAGCGTGGCAGTCGTCGGTCTCCTTCTCCGGGTAAACAAACAGGGCGTCGCAGCAGCATTAATCTTTCTCGCTCACCAGAACGGGCAGGCAACGCTGGCACTTGTCCGGGACCTCCTCCTTGCGTCCTTCCTCGCTGAAGATGTCGACGCCGTCGGTGCACTCGCCGTTGCACAGGCGGCAGGTGAAGACGCCGGGCGGCGAGGCCGAAGCCGCGGCCGAGGCCGCGGATCCGGAGGCCTCGGGTTGGCCGTTCGTCGCCATTGAAACACTCTGCTCTGCTCTCTGTGCGCTGTGCGCAGGGAGGAAGGAAAGACATTGGGGCCAGGAAGCTGACAGAACAAAATGACTTCTATCTTCTGGCTCTCAATCCATTATTGAACTTTTCTGTTGATCGGGATTCATGAAAATAATAGATGAACATTTCATATTTATTAACGAGCAGCCACTAATCGATGGCTGAGCTCATCCGCATTTTCATTTTTGTTCAAGCAACTTCTTTGCTCCACTTTGCTATCTCGCCCGGTAGATGTCGTCAAAGCACAGCACTCTGAAACAAGGTCGTTGGGTGGCGCCGTCTAACGTCAGCACGAGTATTACGCGCATCGGTCCGTGTGCAGCACTGGGAAGGCGCAGAACGGACGTCACCGGCAAGTACGTACTTAACATCTATGCATCAGCAGTGCATGGCTGTAGCGTGTGTACAAGCATACAGAGCGAGGGCCTGCCTCTGAGGGCCCACATTGTTATCACAGTGGTCCTGTGCCACGTTTCTCTGCATGGAGAGCTTGATCACACCATGTGAAATCTTTCAATGTTATATGCATACACATAAAGGGTGACAGCCACTGAAGACTGTCTTCTGATGGAAGGGGTCGGTAGAGTCAGAGGTAGCAGATTCCGCAATGCTTGTGATGTCTGCGCCGTCTGCTTGTACTGTTTTGCAGATTTGCACCACTTGTTATAGTCGTCCTATTCCCACAAAGTTAAGACTATTCCTCGCCCTATTAAAAAATGTCATAGATAAGAGTATCCCAGATTAATTTCTGACTCCCCTCGAACCCACAGCATTAATGTTCGTCATAGTCATTTCTAGAAGCTCCAAACTTTGTGAGGCTTTATCTAAGACACCCTGTATGCGTATGAGAACTGCGCTGCTGAAGCACTTTTCCACTCCTAGTAATGCAGGCACTGTATGTAATTGTACGTATTCTCCGCAGGTCTTAGGCTTGGTTGTACCTCTCTTTACGTCCATCCTATAATCTTATACCTCTGAGGGCGGCGATGGCGGCGACGGCGGCAAAAAGTTTGAGGTGGATGAGAGAGAAGCTTGAGCATTTTTTGGCCGGAAAAAGAAAGACCAAGGGAGTCTCAGTCTGCAAGAGAATTTAGAGAGAAGAGAAGAGAAGAGGTGTCGAGGACATTTCGTCTTGTCACCCTCACTCTGGCCTGCCAGTGACTACGTCTGGAGTCAGAGAAGGAGACAAATTTTTTCTTCATTCCTCACAGTGTGAGTTCCTCTTCTTCATTAATTTAGACATCTAAAAATACTTAAGCATTAACTCCCCCTTCGCCCCCTTCAGGGAAGGCAAATTGAAGTCTTGAACTTTGTCAAACCCTCAAGATCGTTCAGTTGCTTACCCCCCCCCCCTCCTCCTATTGTGTTCGGCACCAAATTATCACACCATTATTTATACAACTGAGGAGCGCAGCAGCTGCCACCTCGACGAGACTAAGGGAATTTTGATAAATTGGTCCCACTCTACACTCTTTCATTCTTTTCTTCGCTTTTTCCCCATGGAGAAACGATGGATGGGGATGCGTTTGCCTTCTTCATCTTATACTTGCTCCATCCTTTTTTTGTGGGCCTTTCTGTGAGTTACTGCACCTCTTCACGCTGACGCACAAAAAAGTCCCCCTTTGATCGGGGCACAAAGAGAAAGGTGCGAGAAATTAAGAGATCAGGATCTAGGAAAGAGCGACGCTGCCCTGTCCTCCACCGCATGCATGTGTCATGTTCTTTATATGCTTTTCAGATCACGGCCATGACTCCCAGAGAGATCTTCCTCCTCCTGGCAACCCTGCTGCTGCTCGTCGATGACTGTGAGTTTGCACCTGAAATATCTATTGTGCACTAGGGTTTTTTCCCCCTCCCTAATAAGCAATTCTCCTTTACACCAACAACTAAGATCGACACTTCCTCGTCAAGGTCGAACGGGCAGTTTTCATGCAAAACGCCTTCCAAAGAACCTACTTCAGCGCTCAAACAATGACAGGGAAGTCCAACCCCAAACGTTGGGATAGGTAGACATTTAAACATGAACTTTGGGGGAAGTCCTGGATCGTCTTTCTCGATAGTTTGTGATAGTGATATGTCTTATTTATGGGGCGATCTTTTACACTACGCGTGTAATTGTGTATATGTGGAAGGCGGCTCAGCCTTAGAAATTGCCGACATCCATCTGGAGCAGAAGACAAGAAAAAAAAAGTGTTGGCTGAAAGTGGTGGAAACAGAAGCAAGCGAACCCTTGGGTTTGGGCAAAGCCTCTTTTTGCCGGACAATTGGGGGCCCCTTTTTCGATATCAAGTTAACATCATTTCTTCTTCTTCTTCTTTCTCTATTTCCAGTAATGAAATGGCCATTTTCTTTCTGGCTCCTCTCACCGACTTTCTGTTCTTCTTCCTTTAATGACTATTGCGAGGAGGGGGGGAAAAAAGAACAGGCAGGCTTTTGAGAGCCATTTGTAGTAGTAGATTTCATCCTCTGAATATAGAGGGGTTCATGCGCTACTAGACATTGACTGGGGAGACTGCTAAGCGCAAATTTTCTCTGGCATTTGGTTGGAGCAGAAACTTGAAATTGTCTTACTTCATCCAAGGCAGCAGACTTTCACCAGGTGGGTTTGTCAATCAAAATTCAAGTACTCACTCACACACTCAGCTCAGGTGGCAAAAATGAAATAGACCCACTCGTGGCGGTTCAAGCTTCATTTGGACCCAAATCACTGCACAAAACAAACATTGAGTGGCTAAATATTGGAGGAAATGTTTGTCTCCCTTGCAACTTCCAAGTCCGACTGCCAAAGAAGTTTTATCTGGTCAGAAGAAGAAGGGGAAGAGGAAAAAATGGACGAGGCATAAATCGCGACGAGAGAGAGATGGAAAACTTTGGCCAACGAATAAAAATGGAAGTGAGAGAGAGGAAAGTTTAGGTGTCGCTAACGTCAAAGCAGGATCAAGGAAATTCCTAGATGAGGAGCTGCATCTTTAGGGCGCGAACACGCTAGAGCAAAGTAGGAGCAGCCGCCAAATCAGTGCTCCGGAGGCTGATGCATATGCGCGCCTAGCCAAGCAAGAAAAAAAAAAGGCGTGTACGCGTAGAATGTGAGATCGTGACCAGGAATGTGAAAGGAGGACTCTCTAGCGTGTACGTAAAAATAAATGGTCTCCCTCTTCAGTGACACCAGCGCACACGTACTCATTCTAATGTCTTCTTTCGACAACTTTTCGGCCATCCCAGCTCTTGGAGCGTATGTGGAACATGGACTTTTCTTTGCTGCTACACCAAGTCTTTTTCTCTCTCTCTCTCTCGCTCTCGCTCTCGCTCTCACACACACACACAGACTCACACACGCACCCGCGGAAATCGAGCAGCGTTTTTAAGTACAAACACTTTTTTCCCCACCCTCCTCCATCGGATTCTTGTCGATCCTTTACACGCCCGCCACTTCTTGGGGTTCTTTTAGGCAGCCCAAAAGTGGTTGGGGAGGGTTCGAAGCCCGCATTTCACGCTCAGTGCAGCAGCAACTTAATTACGGAGTCTGCGCAGACGACGATCGAGGACTTTCCAAAGAGCCGAGGGAACTTTGATTTCGTGGCTCGTCTGGTTCTCCCATTGGAGGAGAAATAAGAAAACGCCAAGCAATGAGTTGTGCGTTCGCTGAGAGAAAAAAAAGCCTTTTCCACAGTTGCCTTTTTTTGTGCTGCAACGAGACACGGACATGATCGCAAGGAACACGTTGAAGCAAGCAATCTTATCACGGACAAAAGTCTATTTCTCGTATGTGAAAAAAAGGTTATGATGTTTTGAAGACCGTGTCCAATGTGTTTTCAACGGTCTTGCAGATCAATCTAGATATCTTCCTCGTCATAGTACACTAATACCGGAGAAAGTCATGGTCCTGTGATAGTACATAATGGTTATTGACACCAACAAGCTCTTAGTAGCACGATGAGATGTCCTGCGCATCGTAAGCAAAACAGACCAGGATGAAAATTTTTGCCAGTCAACATCAATATCTTGGCATGCGATGCTCGCACGCTCAATATTCCTGCACTTGAATTTGCTGATGACACGAAGTTGGGCTGTCTCGGTTACGTCACAGCTATTTCTTCCTTCATCAGTGAGCACAGATTTCGTGGCATGAGTTCTAGCTTGTTTATTTGGCATTTTGGTACGTGGCAACACTTCCCGAAGTGTTTTCCTGAAGAAGCTTGAAGTCAGCAAGTCCAGACAGTACGCGCTGAATCAAACGAAGGTGTTGTTCATGCCGCCGTTGTCCAAGCTTCTGAATGTGCTCACATGTGGTCCTGGCGGGTGACACGTTGTTGTGAAATTGAACGAGATACTTTGGCAGTGATTTGTTGTGTCCTGTCACAACTTTTGAAGGTTCTATAGGCCTAATGAAAGTGAGAAGCACTCACTTATGGTAATTGAGACAACTCGTAGGTGTATGCGTGTCTATTTGTACAAACACCAATCATCTTTGCGATCCACAGCTTCCCAGGTGTCAGCCCTGAAATGTTCCAACTCTGATCAGGGGAAGCAAACAAATGCCGTAGTAGAATGTCAGAAAATGAGCTTAACAGAGTGTCTTAAGCCATTGACCTCCATCTAGAAGGACTGTAGATGCTGCAAGACGTTTTGCCTGACCTTGGACAACATCGCGAATTGGTGGGATCCATCTCAAGGAAAGTCGAGCTCCGATTTTATGAAGTTGTCAGTGAGCAGCAGTGAGTCTGCAAAATCGAGAGTCCTTGCAAAATCAAGGGTCGGCAAAAACGAAACTGCAGGCAATAGAACTGCTCTGTTGTGTTTACTATAGACCCATCACAGACAGATGTGACTAGTTTTTACAGAAAGCTGTTACTTGACTTTGCTCTTTCCTCTTGAATTCTTCTTTTAGGCACTCAAACTCAACGGGCATGAGCAGGGAGTGCAAATCACCCTCGGCGTAATAGCGCTGGCCTGACAATCAAGTCGAGCTCTCAGAGGCTGCTACTAATTCACAAATTGTGACGACCAATTTCACCATCTCCCTCAGAGATTTACTCCGCAAAAATGAACACTAGGCTGGCCAAAAAGACCAAGGTTCCTCTGCAGAGAAATTTTAGTGAGCAATGGCGAGTTTTGCCAAAATCGGAGTTCGACTGTATCTGCACGTTTGCCGCCACGTATCACTTCAGGGACAATTTTTACAACGTACATACGTACAGCAGCTTGACGTGCGAGGACAGATTATTCAGGACTGACATGCCAGGGATAGTCAGTCTACTTTCTACACAGTTTTTAAATTGTTATGCGTGGTGGCCGAAAAAGCTAATTCTGGCTCTTTCTGCACGAAGGCAGCAATACGAAATGAGCGAAAGCCTCAGCACGCACTGAGGCCACAATATTGGTCCTCCACTCATAGGTCAGAGCCTGCACGTAACTGCACGTATGCGTGCCACAATGGTCTCATTCGCTTGTGCTAGTAAAGGAGACTGTTTTCTATCGATATCTCCCACCGTCCTTCTGAGCGGTTAGTATTCAATCTTCCTCATTGCAAAAGTTTCTGCACTCTCTTTTTTTTTCTCCACAAAAAGTGTTCTTCGTTAGCCATCTGGCGCTGCTCTTCTTACCGTCGTCATATCGACGTAATCTCCAAGGTCCTAAAAACTTTGAGCAATTTCCCCTTGCCCGCTGCTCTTCCGACATAAAGCAAGGCAATCACGGAAAAACGTTTGCACTCACATCGTTAGGCACACAAAATATAAGATAATTAGTGATGGAGTCGGGTCGGAGAGAGGACCGAATTTGGCTCAACTCCGGGATAACTTTGGCATCCGGATCAAGGCCTGAGAAAATCTGGACAGATCAGGGTGGATGAGTAAAAAATCCACCCCCAATCTAGTCAGTAGAAGCTGACTTATCCAACACAAACCTCTACTCACTGGACTATATACCAATAACCAATTTTTATTGCGTAAGTTTTGGTCCACAAACTTCCGTATGATGACTTTTTGCTTGGATTTACTGCACTGACTTTGGCTGTTATGAAGTGGCAACTCACAGACACCCAAGCTTATGAGCTGGCTCAGGCTGCAATTCAGTTCGTAACCTTTCCCAACGCTCCAGTTCAGGTTTGGCAGCTTGCTGTCAGAGCGTTAGTGTTGGACATCATGACTCTCTCTTTCTTGACCTGTCTGACATTCAAAAATGTCACAGGAGTATGAAAAGGGCACTTGACAATTAATACCTTGGTCAGCAGTTGTGAGAAAAGACAATCAGGACATTGAATAAACTGCCCTATTGATGATACAACATCTTTTTCTTGTCTCCTCCCATAAACCCTCCTATGTGCCCGGATCAGCCCGGATTCATGGGGCCGGAGAAGCCAGCGTCTTGAGCGCTGCACCTTCAATTTTCAGTCAACTTAACAGGTAGTTTTGTTAGCACAAGCATCAAGGCTCTTAAGAACTAGGGCCTGTGTACGGACTTCGTATTCCCTCGGAGAAGTGAGATCTTGCTCGCAAGTTTGTGTCACGACTGATATTCCTTCTCAGTGATCGTTGGAGAGCGGAAAGGATGTGATTCGCACCAAAATCTGGCCTCCTCCCTCTCCCAAGACACAGACGGTGCCTTAAAAAAACGCAAGAGACTCCATTGGCCACTTTGGAAGAGACGCTAGCTTCGTCTCACACTCTACGTAGGCTGTTGTCGGAGATGAGATTTTTAGGCGAATGACATATTTTTGGGTCTTTCGTGGTCACGTTGTATCGTTGCAGCTTTGCAAAAGGTGAAGAATTTGAGTCCCACAGAAGGTGTCGAATCCAACTGTGTCGGGTTTGAGGTACTCGTTATCCGAGTCCTGACTCCAGGTCGAGTCATCACTAATCTATGATTTTTTGTATTTTGAGGACAAGGCTCTCGGACACCGCTGGAACGCGCTCTGGCAGCCCAAACTTGCTGCAACAATTACCTAGATAATAGAAAGAAAACTGAGTTAGTCTCTAAAGGAGCCTTGAAATTAGCATAAGACCTGGTCTGGCAAGATTGAATTAACATGAAAATGAGGCTTGTGTTGCCGAGACCTCCCAGAAGAAAGGTTCCAAAAATCCCCCTCCCACCCTCGCCAAGCGTGCGTGTGTCGCATAATCCCCATGAGTATGGCAATTTCATTCCTCTTCTCCTCACGACAGAAATGACTCTTGCTCCATTCTGACTCGCGTGACCTGCCGAGACACCGGTCAGACTTGTTCCATGTTCGGGCTTATGACATGGACTTGAGTCACGAGGAGGTAGGCAATATTTGTCTTCCTGCCTGGTCACCAGTCAGACCAGGAAGGCCACAGGGGCCATCAGATTCAGTTCGGCCCTGTGACACGAGTCGGACTGACGAGCGAGCTGCATTTTTGCAGCATTTTCGGTAATAGCCTGACGGAGACTTTTGGGTTGGGTAGAAATGGATGCATTTTACTTGCTGGGAGCCAGATGAAAGCGGCAGTTACAGGAGAGGAAGTTGTCACATTTAAGAGAGAGAAAAGGCCTTGTTCAATCCATTCCAAATCACAACTCCACACATTTCCGCAGGAGGAAAACTTTGGGAATTGAGCGTCTCCGCCTTCTTGGCATGTGGAGGATTTATGCACCGGGACGAAAGCCTCTCTACAAGAGACAGAGAGAGAGAGAGCTGCTCCACCAGACAAGGTCAGGCCGCGCGAAGAAGAACAGTGCCAGATTCGTATCTGGAGCGACGTCAGCCAAAAAGTGTGCTCAGTAGCACATAGATCTTGTCTGGTGGAGCCGCGATGGTGCGCAGAAAGCTTTTTTTCCTGGGTTCTTGGGCTTTTTTTTTTTGCTTTCGCATATCGAAAGGCGGCAAATTGGCTCTTTCTCTCCAGCTCGGCGTCGTCTGAGCTTTGACAACTGTCTTTTTCCTTTAACTGTTTGCATCATGATAAATCATCACGTCACAGGCGTTTGCGTGCGTAACGAACAAGTGCTGAGTTCCCCACACTCGTCACGAGTGCGTCAGGAGCCGTTGTGTACCCATATTTACGAGAAAGTCCTTAGCGATTCGCGTGAGACACCCGGTACTTCTTGAGAACTCGGTGCTCAGACGAGTACAGTGTGTACAGTAAAGTCTCGATGGAACGTATTGACTTCTTTCGCAGAAAGTCTCTCTCGCTGCACAGTAAGAAAAAGAAGAAAAAAAAAAGTTGTGGCGCAGCCGAGGTCAAAAGTTTGCATCCATCTGCGGAAAAGTCATTCTCTGCTATGCCGAAAACCAATGCGTTAGCGGGCGAGTAAAGTACACGTATGTAGGTGTAGATTGGCGGGGCTGGGACGAAACAGCAACAAAATGCTGACCCAACCTAGCCTAGCCCATCATTGTTGTTATGGGCTGCTGCACTGTTAAAGACAGCTGCATCTGGGTCGGACTTGTACATGTCGTACTCAATGATGCACCGAAGCAAAAGTCGAAACTCTCGTCACTTCACCATCCGCATTATGCCCAAGTGCGTATGGCTGAGGACGAAGTAACATTTGTACGTACGTATGCACAAGACATATCTCTTAAACCCCGTTCTATTTGCATTCCTGCGGTCTATAAGCATCCGTGCGTGTAAGAAGCCCGTAAATATTCTGAATACGATCATATGGCTCAAGCAGCAAAAATGTCCTCAAAAATGGGGGGAGAAAAAAAACCGCAACCCACTAAGCAAAGTTAGTTTGGCTTCCGCCGGGTCAACGGTAGAGAATGAAAGGGGGGCAAAAACATGAAATGGGAGGTCTGCTCAAGGAGGGGAGGAGAGGGGGACACCAAATTTGTGTCATGACGACGATGGAGTCATTAGTTCGCTCTCTGGCGATGATGACGACAACGACGACGACGACGACGACGACGGCGACGACGACGACGACGACGACGGCGACGACGACGACGACGACGACGACAACGTCGCCCACACATAAACAGGCCGCGTAAGGAGGAGGGAGAGAGAAGTCGTTTTCTGGAGGGGGCGGCAAGATCTGGAGGGAGTCATACATGCGCACAGAACGGGGCGGGCAGGCAGCCCACTGACCCACCCAAAAGTTGACGGGCACACCGCTCAAAATGCACTTTCGGGGGGGCAATTTGGTACTTACTCCTGCTGGCGTGCGGGCAATGAATATCCTATGAAGACGGCTGCTGCGAGTGTCATTGTCACGAAAGCACCGGGTGTGTCAGGAGTCGAGCAGCGCTGCTCTTCTTAAGGCCGGGGTGGTGCACAATGACTTGTGGGGCACGCGGTAGGAAAAGTGCAACCAACACAGAGGCCATACTCGGATCCAATTTCTCTCTCTCACTGCGGGCGTGGCCGTGTCCAAGATCGTCCGTGCTGGAGGATCTCCCGTGAACTAGAACTGGCACTTCTCTACGTTGTTCTTGGCGTCCCCCTGTACATGCAAACAGATCGTACAGTAGCATGGTTGCTCTTACGTATGGATGTATGATGCGTCAACATAGTGACTGTGTAAGCTATTCAATGGTCTCGGTAACTCCGGACAAGATTTATGCGTGGCTGCTGACGAAAATAGCTTTGAAGGTCTCTCGTATCTCGGTTGACCAACGACATCATTTACACCGCATTTTTTTCATTCTTTCAAGAAGATTATGTGTCGATGGCATGATAACTTCAAACAGACCCACTGCGTGTACGCCATTACTACCACTCACGCCAAAAACCAGTCGAGTCCGAGCAGCGGAAGCTCGACACATTTTGGGACACACTGTAGGTTTGTAACCAGTCGGGAGTGATCCTCATAGCATTGTCCACAAGAAGATTGGGTCAAACTGCAGAAAAAAAAAGCTGCAAATAAAAACAGCAAGTTCTCATACTGCACGCACTCTCTTTGTCACATTGCAGCTATTTTTTGAAAAAGAAAATGAGACACAAAGCAAGGAGATCCCCCAAAGTCCACAAATCGGCTCAATTTCAGAAATTGCGACCTCCCCCCCCGGCCTTTTTGCGATGATCTTTTGGATAACAGGTATTTTCACCAGTACTGGGTCAAAAACCCTTTGGCCGAAGCTGCGAAGAACCTGAGGGAGAAGGTGCACCAGTCCATTCACCAAGTACATGAAGCCGCAGGCCTTGGAAGTGGGCCTCTTCTTCTTCCTCCAGCCAGAGGAAGGGTTAGTCAGCGCCAGCAGCAGCAGCAGCAGCAATTTGCGTCAAATGGGCGTATAACAATTTGCGTGCAGCATCGACGGACCTTTTTCTCTCTCTCTCTCTCTCTCTCTCTCTCTCTCTCGATAAAGAACCCAGGCAGTTTTCAGCAGGGAGGAGAAGAGCTGATAAAATCGGTTGGAACCCACCAAAGGTAGATGGAAGGCAGTGGTGACGCAGATAAAGGACAGTTCTTTTCCGCTGCCCCAATTGCGAATAACGCCAAGATGCGATCAAAAACAGCCCAGACTGTTTAACGATTCCCTTTCTTCTTTCCTCCTTCCTGCCTGCCTTCCTTCCTTCCCCTGAAGAAAGCGCACAACATAAAGGCCAGCTTGGACAAGGCCTGGAAGGACCTCAAGGTGATTGCGGCTTGGAATTTTCCGTCGTTGCTGAATTGCCTCGGGGATTACAGCAAAATTTTTGCACTAACAAAACTGCAAGAAGAGGAAGAAGAAGAAGTCTTTTTTTTTATTTCGTGCGCTGTTCAAAGAGCATGAGATATGTGTGCAGGCATTGTCCAATTTATGTCGCCTGACATCTCTCGTTTTACTGTGTACCAACCTCTTCTCGTTCTTCTTCGCCCTGAAATGGCATCAGCACTTTTTTGATGGGCTCTGTTGATGACCCTCTTTCCTCCCCCCCCCTCCCCTTCTTCTCACGTATGAGCGTTCTGCACTGCGCATACTTCGCTATTTTAGTTCAAATCTTCGCATTATGCTTTCTTGGCGACTGTGGGGATTGACGAGCAAACTTTAACAGGCAGTTAAAAATTCCATAAATGCCCTGTACATACAGGGTGACCAAAAAGTTCAGTTTTCCTTCTAAGAAGAATACCAACTCATAGGTGTGACTCACTCATTCGTTATAGCATGACGTCACTTTAAATGTTCGTCCCGATCTGGGCGAAGCGTGCAACGGTAGAGTATGGACATTTTTACAAAGACAAACTTATATTATCGTCGATACCCGAAAACCGTCACTTTCACTGTTCGACCTCTCAGTCAATTTAAGAAATGACTGACTCCGATAATGACCTCACCCAATCTGACGACCCCCAACGTGGCCTCGACATACGTTGGACGCTCAGTCTCCAGATAGCGTCACCCCGGTACTTCACACATGGAGGTGAAAGCCCTGCAGTCCTTCGTGGTAATGGAGTTGGAGGATATGTCACTCCTGCATGGAGCATATGGAGTGTGTCTTCAACGCTGCTCTGGATGAATCTGTTTACGAGGCTTTCTACGTAGACTGAAATTTTATGTCAAGGTATCGTCAAATAATACATGCGACTGAACTTTCACGCTGCCCTGTATGCATATACGCATGTAGAGAGTCTCTTTTTTCTTCTCCCAGTGACAAATACGAGTAGACAATAGGAGAAGAAGCCATCTTCCCTACGCCGCCTCCGTACGTACATATAGCATGTATTAAGCTATCCACGGATGCAATAAATTTATTCTTTCATGGTAGAAAAGCGTCACGTCGAGGAATGTTTTGCTCACAAAATGGGTAAACTTCGATGCACCTGAGCAGCGCGAGACCGTCTCGGAGAGAAACCAACCATTTTGGCTATTGAAAGTCTTTATCAGACGGCGCATATGAGGCATTCTTTTAATACAGCCCGGGCCAATTTCGCCGTCGTGACAACTTTTTCGCCGTATTTTCTTGTCAACCAAGGCTTTGCAGCTAAGTGCCTTGGTTTGCAAGGGAGGGCGAGGATTACATGTGCACACGTACTACAGACTGAGGGAGGACAGCAGCTGGCTGAAAGCATTCGAAACATTAGGGAGTGAGAGCAGTGAAAACTTTTAATGAAATAATGAAGTGCATGAATATCAGGGGACGAGTAGGGACGCAGACAGGGAGGGTTAGCCAGAGAAATCTTTTTCAAATGCTTGGGATACAATGTTTTTCATCCCTGGGATCATCTAAAAGTTACACTGAAAACGACCCTCTAAACTTCGTCATCCGCTTAGAAGGGTTTTTTTTTCTTCCTCCTCCCTGTAACGACACAGGGTGTGCGAAGAGCATTCGCCGCTCATTTTTGGAGGCGGGAAAGCAGCATGACCAATGTCGTCTTCCTATTTTCATGTGAGTGTACAGAGATTTGTCCCTTGGTCCATGGCAACGCCATGGACCAAGGGGTCTGCGTACCCACAAGTGCAGCAGCGTCCGAGAGTGGAGCAACCCCCCGTTCCATCTTTCATACTGTGCACTTTTGCAGCAGTTACGTGCACGTATGAGGTTATTGCAGTGCATTTGTGCAATGACCATTCAAAGGTGGCCAAAAAGCCGAAGTTGCAAAATCTTACCTGTCTTAGCCAATGTCTCATGCTCACATCACACGGACTTACAAAGTTTTTGCTGTGACAAAAGTAGAGTGAGCAACTCTACTCAGTCACGATTGCAGTCAGCATTTGGTTGCATAGCCATTTTGGCACTGATGACACTTCCATAGTAACACCTCATAGCACTAGTCAATCCATCAATAGCAGTACCAGGAATTTCATCCCAAGTTCGAAATCCCAAGTTTCAGGTGCCCGTTATTGTAAATCTCAGGACTATCGTAGCACTGTCTAAATTGGTGTGCCCATAAATGCTGCGTAGTCAAAGTATGTCCGATTGAGCTCCCATTTTAGGTCGTTACAGTAGACATATGGAGCTAGAATCGCTCCGCATTTGAACATCAATATTCCAACTTTTTCCACTTTCTCCGACAATTTATTCCAAAGTTTTCATCAACACTGAAAGTCATTGGAGTTTGGTCGGCTTTCGTCCGCTACTGCACATACTCCGTATGCAAACAAATCTGTCCTCTACTTCTGCTTTCCCGTCTTTGCCTCATCAAGGTCTTACTATTGCGCAGGAAAGTTTTACTCATTTTTCGCCAATCCCAATCAGCTGAGAGGTTCTTTCGACATCAAGTGCCAGTAATTGTTTTCGTGCGTATCTACAAAGGTGATTCGCTCATCATACTTTCTTGGAGGTCAGAAAAATATACCGTAATCCCCGCCCGGCCTCATATGTCTCTTTCTAGAGGTACTGGAGCGATGCCTGCCACTTGGTAGTTTTGTGTCCCTGATACCTACGCCAACGTCACGTCCATGACATAGCCAAAGTGTAGCCAGCCTCGCACGTACGGGGTGGCTGAGGAACAACTCTTTCTTCCTCCAAGCTCTCCGGCGCCGGCACTGCTGCACTTCTGGCGGAACAAACTCAGGGTCGGCACTTGTGCTCCACCCTGTATGTCCACGTCCATGCAGGCAGGAGATGTCTAGTTCGGTAGTCTCCGATATCACCTCTTTTGCTGCTTCTTGTCCCTTCTCAGTTGTAAAGCCACAGCTCTACTTTCTTTGTGCAGCTTTCTCATCTCTCTCTCTCTCTCACACACACACACACACACACACACACACACTCACACCTCTTTTTGTTTCCCCATGTCGTATTTTTTCCACTTCCCCTCCTTTCATGGGCGCCCGAGGCTATGACCCTGTCACAAACATTTTTTTTCTACGTGTTTCAGCGCTGATTCGTGTCGTTCCACAGTCTCGCTGTCTCTGGAACGAACTTTTTGCCACGGTGGAAACAAGTTGCTTTGGATCCGTACCAGCGAATACTTTGGCTACTTGTGAGCTGTTATGCAGTGAACTTTGCGTCAGGGGTTCTCGGACTAATGCCGCAATTTTGTCAAGTCTGAATATTGGTGGTCTTTAAACTTTTGTTCACTGGTGAGTAGGTCTCGTCCGAAGGTAAGACACCTTCTTTGTGGGGCGCATACAGTACATGTGAGTAGGTATGTGAGCTTGAGAGCCACCGGTATGGCTGGATCTCACAATTTTACATAGCGGAGGTTCTCGCTATAACAGAGATTTGGCTTCTGTTCACCCAACTACTCGTTCAACATGCCTCTGGGTAGGAAGGAGGGGGGGGGGAGGAGCCCAGCTTGAGCAGGCTGACGTGCATGGTCCCCCTCCCCACTCCTGATGCCTGTTGTTGGCCTGATCACGTCAGAGCATGGTGACCCCCTGGCGTAGGCAGTGGAGGCCACGATCTCATTGGCCTTCAGGAGGCCCACAATCTGCTGCTTCTTGTCCTCCGATTAGCCCTCGGACATGGTTGCTGCTGACAGTCAAAAATGGCACCCGCGAATTTGACAGCAGAGATCTCGTCAGCAATAAACGTGGGATGACGGCAAAAAAGTCCACAACAGAAGTGCCTCGACCAACATCTCATAACATCTCTAGGCCTATTTTGCAGCGTAATTGCCGCACATTTGCCCAAATGTATTTTAGCCACACACCCTGTATATCTTTGGTGCAACTTCAGCTCCCTGATGGTTTTTTGCGCACAGAAGAAAGAACAATTGCCTTTAGGCTGTTCTATGCTGCTCTTTTCCTCCCTGCCATAACTCGCAGGGTAGTATAGTGAATTGTATGATTTCTCCAGCAGGCGCTTAAGGTTTACTTCCTTAAGCAAATAGACCCAACCCCATTTCCATCCAAATTGTTCCTCGTTAGCACGAGATCGAGGAGTGGACGCAGTTTCAGATGGCCCCTGTGATATTGTTTGGAAAGTTTAATACCGGCAGCTTCATCCCTTGTGCCTCCTCTACCAAATTTTATACAAAGCTTCTCGATTCTTTTCTGCCTTCATGGCTGCAAATTGCCTCGTTTCTAAAGTTCACTTATCAGCCAAGGTATTTGAGAGTCACGCCTCAATGCACATTCCTACTTTTTTTTCCAGGCTGTCCTCTTGAGACCCTGATTCGCCAGGTGAATCCTCCTCCTCTGGATGCTGCTGAGCTGCTGAGTCCGTTCCCAACGCCTGCTAGTGGGCCTTACTTCGATCTGCACCGAACCGTCAACGTGACCGCGCTCAAGGGAGTCACCACCCATCTCGTCTGTCGGGTCAAGAGGCTGGGCAATTACACGGTTGGTTGAAACTTGTCTATATATAATTACGCCGTGCCATATGCTTGTATATCAATGCATGGAAGCTTTTTATATGCATGCTACACACACATGTCGAGGCACATGCAGTATTGTAACTGTATAGAGCCATAAGAGACTCCCACTCAGTCACGCTCAAGAATCTCTTTTTGCCCTCAGCCTAAGCTTGCCAAGGGAATTTCCTCCGTTGAAGCGCAAGATATAAATCTTGTGCGCAGCTGCGCATGAAAACGAACGCTTTGGGCTGGCAGAAAAGAGGAAGAAGGATAACAAATTGATTGTTTGCTGCATCATCCTCTTCGTGCGTGTTTGTAATATGTGTGTGATTTCGCCATCACTTCACAGGTTTACCGCAGGTTTCTTCTTTGACATCTCAGAGAAGGGACGCAAAGACTTGCACAAGTGCATAGGACTTCTACTTTTCTCTGCAGTAACCTGGATTGCTCTTCTCAGACGTCCTCTTGGTCATCCTCGTTCTGGTTTTTTTCTCGAGACGCTTTTTATTATAGAACTCTTTCACTTCACTTCTCTTTTCTTCCCCTGCTATCGTTCAATACAATTGAGCCATGATCTCTTCCAAATCCGGAGAGATGATTGGAAGCATACAAGAGCTCGCTCAGGAGAGAAGACCCCAAGTGTCGACTCAAGTGTCCCAGGGACGCTTCGAAAGTCTCAAAGCGTGAATAAAGAATTGAGGGATAACGTGAAGAATGGAAGAGAAGCTTTCCCAAATTGAGAGTAGCCAATATGGAGGGGGGGGGGGGGAAGAAAAATTCAAAATACAAACCCTTAGCTAGAGACGTAGGAAGGAAGTGGAGATCATCAAGGCAAACCTGAGAATTTCCTGTGCAGGAAAGTGCAAATTTCTGAAAGTGCGATCTGTGCAAATTTCCATAGGTGGAAGTGGTGGCGAAACCGTTCCTCGCGTCTGTCCTGCGAGAAGATTACTTTTTGATGTCCATATACTTACAGCACTGCATAAGTATGTGTAGAAAAAGTCGGTTAGGTCAAAAGTATGATACAGTTGAGGTCAAAAGTTTGCATGCGCCCTGAAGAAAAACTTTGTTGTTCTCTGCTATGATGCTCAGTTATGCCCACATGGGAGGAAAAGTGAAGTAGCACCAACAAGGGTTAAGTAACATTGAATGGTTTGTTATTCCTCCAAGCAGCATGCAAACAAACTACTGACCTCAACTGACCGAGGTGCAGGCAATTCTACGCAGGTACCAAAAATAACAGAAAATAGATTTATTTTCTGCTGTACTAATCAGGGACTTTGGCCAACTCCAGCTGATGTAGTAACACCTGGTATCACTGAATAAGAAGCGCCAAGTTTGGTCTCAACTTTATCTGACCCGATATTACTTTAAGCAATGATTGCACCCAATCTTCCAAGTTTTGGAATATCGATCTTGAGATTTCGTACCCTTCTATAGTAGCATGTCGATAAAGACTGGAAATCGTCACATACAGTATGCGAACAATGCATGGTAGGTGTCGTGGATCCGCCTCAGAGACACTTCGCTGCTCACTGTCGGCCGCTACACGTACACGACCGATCTCCGGTTCGAGGCGTTCCACTCGGCTCACTCGGACGACTGGATCGTGAGGTTAAAGAACCCCAAGAAGAGCGACAGCGGAGCCTACGGGTGCCAGATCTCCACAACGCCGCACCAAACCTTCAACGTGCATCTCACGGTCCACGGTGAGTGAGTAGTGACTTAGTGGAGTGAGTGCACAGGTAAAAAGAAACAAAAATGCCCTGTCAGATGCTGCCATTGCACACGAAAGGTAAAGAAAGAAGAAAATCATACAGACAATGAATGCCAACGTAGATAGCGAAACCCTTGAGTGCTGGAGCTTTGGAGGAAACGCTTTATGCTCCTCTTTCCGATCTGAATAGTCCTTTTCTGCCTAGGACGGATCTTACAAGCGCGCGCACGTGCTGGGGAGGGAAGGCCAATACAATGGCCTTTGTCGCGTACCAAGAAATTCATAGGAGAGTCGAATCTCCATATAAAGGATCTCGATATAAAGTATTTTTCCTGCTGACCTGTTTCTTTTACTTCACAATGGACCGCATCTCGATACAACGTGCTTCACCCAGCTGAAGGAAAAATATGTTATATCGAGATCCTACTGACACCGTGCAACAGACGCTGAGCGATGATGAGAGTAGTACAGGGTATCGCAGTTCGGTTGGATCTTTGAGCACAGATTTCTCAAGGAGAGCTGTTCAGAAGACGAAGACAGGCCAACAACTTCTGGGATGTTTTCAACAAGCATGCGTGAAGTGGGCAATCATTGCAGAACGGGATAACTCACATGACCATGTTGCTCCTACCGCCGTAGCTCAAGCTCTGAATCCTCAACACTGTGGGCATCAGGGTGCTCAAGTTGATTCAACGTCGTGGATTTCATATGAACACTCATGAACAATCGCCATATAGAGGCCTAGCAGAAAGCCGTAATCTATTTTCTTCTAGGACTAACATTTCGTAGTTTTGCAGCAAGTCAATATAACATCACAAAATACGTCATTTAACGTATTATTTATATATACCCTAAATTAGGAAAAGAAACTTTCTCGAAAAAGGCTAGTAACGCTTTATCTCTCAGAAGGCGCATATTTTGAAATGAAATTTTAAATTGGTATTCTTTTCGTGTGCTCATGTTCTCGGGGAAGTGCCCCATGTACTCCTCCACATTGGCAGCCTTACAGCACATTTTGGGCCTGACCATCTGCATTCATTGATCCTGCTTGACAATATTGCCAGCAAGCTTGAACGTTCTCTTTGGTCAAGATTTCCAGTTCCTCATGAGCTCAAACTCTTTCTTACCTGAACGTGGGGTTGTTCTCCACTTCCATGTACCTCTGTTCAAGCACTTGCGGTGTGCCTTGTGTCACAAATCAGCTGACTTGACATTGATAGAAGTTGTCTGGAAAGTTTGAAAGATTATTGGGAAGAAGTCTCACAGGTGAGGGTTGTCGTCTAATGCCAGAAGTATCCACGCTCATTCTTGAGCACACCTTGTATTTTGACCACAATTTGTGGTACAGGGTGTCCGGAAAAGGTGTTTCCACTTGCTATCGCAAATTTAGCCTATTTCCAGTGGATTAAATGTGGAGCATCATGCATTGTTAGAACAGTGAGATTCTCCTCTACTCGGTTCATCATCATGTTTGCTTCAGTGTTAAAGATGTGTGGTTTGTTTACAAGGGTGAAAGGGGCTCTGAAAGGGCATTTAATGTGAGTTCACCCACCCGTCCAACTCTGTGCAAATAGATAGTACAGTTCATATAGTTCCACTATATTCTGCACAATAAATTGACAAGAACCCAAAAGATCCATGAAATGCAGCCACCGGATTATGACAGGGGGATGACTGCTTGTAAAGTCATTTTGCAGGTTTTGGCAGACAACCCTGAGAAGGAATGCATAACATCAGATGAGGCAACCTTTACCCTTCACAACATGCCAAACAAGCAAACTCTAGGCAATGGGCACACTACCACCCACATGAGATCCATGGGATGCCATATTCATCACTGGCCAAGGTCTGGATTAGCTTCAGGAAGATGTGTATCCTTGGACCTTTCTTTTTTGATGGGTTGGTCACTGGTGTGTCCCACAGTCAGATGCTGGAGACTTTCCTTTTTCCTGTCCTAAATGGACCGACCATCTTCCACCAGGATGAAGTGCTGCCCCTGTGGGAGCTTCAGGTTGGTCTTCTTATCAATGAGATGTTTCCAGAATATTGGGTAGGGAGAGATGGTCCCATTTCATGGCTGGCAAATGCCCTGATCTCTCAACCTGTGATTTTTTTTTCTATGGGGCCACTCAAAAGCAGAGTTTATGCATCAAAACCTGCAAAAACTGCAGATGTTTGCCAAAAAATTGAGGATGAGGTCAGTGCAATCTCAATTGATATGCTAGAGCCAGCCATGGAAGCCATGAAGAGCCGCATGGGGTGTTGCATTGAGCATGGTGTGGCCTTCATGTGGAAGTTGCCATATAGAAATTCTCACTTTATGACAATTGACAACAGAGAATCTCTTGGTTGTATGACACTCCTCATTTAATATACTGGAAGTAGTCAATAGCAACTGGAAAGAGCTTTTCCGGACACCCTGTATTTCTCCGCAAGTTTTGAACGTTCTACGTCACATCATAACCGTAAACCCAAGCACACTGAATGGCAACCTAAAGAAGACAAACTTGTCTACACATGTTGGCGAAGACGTGCTCATACACCCTCTTTTCAAGTGGTTGTGTGTGTGCGTGTACCCTCTACTATATTCCCTCTATTATATATATAGATGATTTGTATTGTATGAGTACCTCAGTGCGTGGTTGACTGACCTATTTGGCATTCAACAGCCTCTGGAAAACGTTCCAGGCAGAATTCTACGCTCTGCGTGTGCGTACTATGTACGTCCGTACATAAGTGACGTCGCACAAATTTCCCCTCATTCGTTCAATGCAAGTTCTGAGCAGAGGTTGAGGGTTTGTGGCTGTTGCTAATAGGATGATGATGGTTCAAGCAACTTCACCGCCTGGGGAAGAAAGTCCCCCAACCCGGACTAAATACGTGAAATCATGCGAGCGTAAGAGAAGGGGGAGGGAATAGGGAGAGAAATGCGTCTGTTTAATCTTGTTTGTGTGTGTTTGTCCGCCTCAAAAGCAGGAAAGAGGCAAAAAGCATGCGACTGACAGAAAACCGACAGACAAACAGACTGACAGAGCGTCGACCAGAAGGCGCGTGCAGACTTCTCCCTCTGTCTTTTTGCACTGTTCCGCTTTTTCTCTCATACGTGAAGCAAACCCACTGTATGGAGATTTTAAACTCGGCCTGCAGAATCCACTGAACAACGAGAACGACAAGGCCATGGCAAGTATTTCCAAGGTTTCAATGGTTTTCCACACTCACCTCAGACACCAACAGCTTCAAGCAACAGTTTTGCTTAGAAGGGATACAGCGAGAGGAAGGTTGCGGTGTTTCCTTCAAGAAAGTCCACTTTTCTTCTTTGTTATCCTTGAGAAAAAAAAAAGGAGGAAAAGTTAATCAATTCAACGCGCACGATTTATTTTCGCACTGCCTGTTATGTTTTCGGAGGGTCCTCTAGATTTAATTTTGGACCTCCAAGAGAGCGTCTGGTGGCTCCAACGTCTCTGAACATTACAGTGGTGCTGATGCAAGCCTCGAGTCCAACCCCGCTCCAAGTTTTCACGACTTTCAGGAAGAGGTCAATCCACTTCTACGAAATTTGGCAAAAGCTACGTAAGTTTTGAAAGAAAGTTTGACAAAGGTGAAAGCCCAAGATGTGTAAACAGCTCGAAATGGTTTGAATTAGCACCCATTTTCTTGAAAAGCAGGACAATTCACATGCAGTGTCTTATTCTTTTGCCTAGCTGGTCAAACTTCATACCAAGTGTTTCGCTGGGAGGAGGGGGGGGATAGTTTTCATGTTCTGTTGATCACATCTAAGCAGAAAATAAACTTTCAGTGACTGCTACTGTCAATATTAAATGAACAGGGGTGCACATTTTTTTGTTTTGGGTGGGTGAGAAGTTAGAATCCCAAACTTTGACTGAAAGTCCCTTCCAGCGGGAAAAAAAAAATTCGAAGATGAGATCTATATTGCCATCCAAAATCTAGCTCTCGCTCTCAAGGCGGAGGGTACTGAAAAAATCATCATGCGACATGGATGTATTATTCAAAATCCTGCTCAAAATGAGAACCTCAGGCCTCAACTCTCTCAGAGAGGGAAAGCCATCAAGCTGGCACCCACGGTGTCCTGCAAACATGGGCATACACCTTCTCAATGGACTTCATGAGGTCATCCTTGTACTTCCTGTGTAGGAGCAGTTGATCTCCTTTCCCGCAATCCTCTGAAACACAAAGTCTGAGGGGTTTGATGTCTCGTCAAGAGGGTCCTTGGAGAGGACTCTTGAAAAGACGGTCTTGCACTAGATCCTGAGCAAGACACTGATGGTGAATTTGAACATGGCAGAACTTAAACTGGCATGATTTTCAAGCTCATCAGTTTAATGGGACTGAGGCCACCCGGAAAAGTCGACAGCTTTGCTCAGTTGGACGGGAAAAAAGTCGCTTCTCGTGGATCACCCTGTACGCATACATAGAACAATGGAACTTTTCACTACTTGGACCCGAAAGGCTCAAGCCTCGGGCCTTTTCTGCTCTTGCAGTGGAACCTCTTTATAAGAGTGATGTCCCAACAAGCACAAAATTGTCCAGTCCTATGTTTAGGGATACCTATGCAATAAGCTAGGTCAAAAAGGGGTCGACTTTGGAGATTCACTGACAACGTCTGGGGTTTGTTACCTGGGCTCAAAAGATGAAGATGTCGTCAAATACTTTGGAAAAAGAATTGTGTTTACCTCTGTCCAACTTGATTTGAAATTGATGTACTAAGCTGCTGTAGTGAAAGTAGATTTCGGGTCTGGTGTCTGTCAGAAGCTGCCAAACTGGATGAAAATCACTGACCAAGATGCTGACCTGCTCCAGTTGGTCACAAAAATATGTTACAAGTCCTGAAGAAAAAAATTTCAACTTATTTTACAGTATCATGCAACTTTAAATGCATTTGGGCATAACTAAAACTCCTTTTCTTCACTTTCATTTGACTGCGAAGTCTTCAAATGGTAGGCGGTGACAAATTTTGGTCACCCACGGGGAATTCCAATTTTCGACCTAGCCAACTAAGTAAACATCCCCTCCTGATAGGAATCAAAGGTCCCAAGCTGATTCTTACGGAGCAGGCTCATGACTGGCGAGCCCACAGCAAGGCTCACGAGCCCACAGCAAGACTCACGAGCCCACAGCAAGACTCACGAGCCCACAGCAAGACTCACGAGCCCACAGCAAGACTCACGAGCCCACCACCCTGGAGCTGCCACCATCGCCCCCACTTCTGGCCTTTTTGGCCGCACCGCTGACTAGTGGACTGCTGTCCGACCGACCCCGCGAGTGAGTAAGCAGCCTCTGTCTGTCGACTTTTTTGCATAGACCGTGTGTGTCATCATTATTGGCTGTAGTGGTGGAATGCTCGCAACTGGCGAACTCGGCCTCATCAGGTTATCTGGCTGTGTCTGTGCGAGGCCACACAAAAGACAGATGTCCGCCGATTTGATGGAGTGGCACCACCAGACACTGTTTGTGGTGAGGAGGAGGAAGAGGGGGAAAAAAGTCGCCGTGGTGATTCTTCCGGACTTGCCCAGCCCTAGAGCATGGGAAGAGAATTGCTATTGTGCCTGGCCACTTCTCCTCTTTTCCTAGACGAGAAAAACAGCTCGGATTCTGCACAAAAGTTCTCCTATCTGTAGTACGTAGGTACATATCTCTGGGATTCTACGAGGGAGCTTCGAGGATGCAGGGATGATTGGAAGAAGTGGCGCAGTTTTCGCGTATGCTGGTGGGAATGGACAGACAACCCTTTTTTGTTGCAACGAGAAAGGATTTCTCGTCAGAAATGTGGTTTGGCTTTTCTCCAGTGGAGAGGGGCCCGATTGATATCAGTCCTGCGGGAGCTGGAGGAGACCTGGAGCTGGAGCGGCGGAGCCCACATTAGTCATGTGCATACGCGGGTGTGAGCGAGGCTGCCTCATTTTGCCTTTTGGCACAATATTTGAACGAGAAAAGGAGGCCGAATCCGCATATTTCTTCGCCAAAGATAGGAGAGCCAGAGCTCGTATTTTCAGTAGCTACAGGGTGGGGCAATTTTTATGGTTTTATGGCAGGCTTATGGCAGGTTGAGAGTTCACTTGCTGTCATTCTCTACATTATGGTCCAGTGAATAATCGAGATACAGCCGACGTAATTATTTTTACCATTGCGTTGTAGAGCAAACTTTGACAATTTGGATGCATTCTTGGGTTCAGCTCAACGAGCGATATACGACAAATCTATCTGTATGTATGCATGCATCTGAAAAATTGCTCAGTGCCTTCTCAAACTTATGCTTTGAATCTTATCATTCAACTTTCGTTCAGTGGCGGTTGAAAACTGTTATGCCGACCACGCGAAGGTGTACGCGGTCGAGAAGGTCGACAGCGACTCACGCAAACAGGCCTGACTTGCGTCAATGTCGACAGTAATATGTGGACTTGAGTCAAGTGCCCCTAAAAAGCTTTATGTGCATTATCAAGTAGTGCTTGGATTATGTTACGTTGAAAATACGTGGTCAAATTATTGTACTGTGGACTTCATGAGTAAATTGAAATGTGTTGGGAGATTTGACCATGTCGGCTTTGCCTCAGAGAGACAGACCAGGATGATCTTGACAGAATGGATATGACTGTAGATCTTTCAAGGCTAATTCAATTATCTGAAACCAACAAACAGTTCGCAACATAGCCAAGACAGAAAGGCACGCGGAAACAATTGTGAGTAAATCGTAACCACAGCTAATATGGGTATGAATTTGGTTGAACAACTGATGAGGTGTTTAGCCTTTTTAAGCCATCCTTCATTGATCATAATTAAAAATGGATTAAAAAGTCTCTCTTATTCCTATTCTCATTTCACTCACTCCTTTTGGATCACGCCGGGGAAGCAGAGCAGACAGTAATTCCGTATATACGCACTATCTACATTTACGTGCATGGCAGGATATCTGAATACTAAAGTAGTCACAAGCAATTTTTAGCTGGAAAAATGTAAGTTTTTGACGAAGAAAACTGATTTTGCGGGGAAGGAGATAGCAAGTTATGTATTTGTTATAGCTTGAGTATGTAAAAATATGTAAAGAAGAAGGCCAAATTATGAAAATGCCAAAATGTGTAAGATAAATTACTTTTTAAGGAAAGGGAAACTGTATTTGAAGCCTGAGCAGGAGTAGAGGCAGTGGTTGACAAACATTTTTGTACTTCGAAAATGCAGAATCTGACAACTTGAAGGAAGAAGAAAAGTGTTTGGTTGCCAGTTCGATATGAGCCCTGGGCTGAGGGAATATTGTTGAGGGATGATTGGGGCGCAGGACACAGGATTAAGGTTAACATTGAGGTACGCATTATAATGTGTCCAGCGAACACGAGGACACGCATACGCACACCTTACTCAAACCTTATTTATTTCATCACAATCTCTCCCCAATGAGAGGCAGGAGAAGGGGGGGGGGAGGAGATGGAGCAGGAGCTGAAGCAGGAGGAGGAGGTGTAGGAGATGGTTCCCCTTTTAGTGTCCTCCAGAAAATGCTGAGGACTCAACTCATCCCCATTACGTCAACTCAGGTAATCAAGCACAGGTGAAAACTCCTTTTTTCCCTGTAAGTCTCTGCTCATGTTCTCTACTCATACGTCCTGCCTCCTTTTCCCCGCACAATCTCCCCCTCCTATACAGACAGACAGAACAAATACCGTGCATCCTTGTGCTGCTTGCTAATGAGGAACCCTGGGAGCTGTTTGTACAGAGTCTGATCTAGGGAGGAAACCTGGGTGCTGTGGTCAGGTGTGGAGCATTCCTGGTGGCAGACAGTTGGAGACTCAAGATGCCAACAACTTTCAGATGTTCATGCATGCTATCTCTAGTGCTTTATGTCTTGTAGCTTGTAGTCCCAGGGGGAGCACCTCCACCCCCGTCTGCTACCTCATCATCACAGCCTCTACCTCCACCCGGATTCTCAATGCTGATCGGCCCTCTGCCGAAGACAGCTGCCTGGCCTCCGCCACTGGTCGTGGCTGCAGAACCCGACTCCCGACACCGGTAGCTCTCTTCGGATCCAGCCAAGCGCTGCCATCAAGAGGTGGCAGAGGAATACCCACTGAGGCAGAGGCAGAAATGATCAGCCTCCCCGGCCTTATGGAGGCAATGTTCGGAGTGAGGCCAGCGGTGTGGGCTCTGCGGGTCCACCTCGCATAAGTACTCGGGGCAAGCGGGGTTGCACTGCAGCCAAGGCAGTGGGGCTGGAGGGTATGGTGTGCCGTTGCCTAATGTGCAGCATTTCCAAAATTGCATGTCACTGAGGTCTGCACCTTGTTGCACGCCCTCTGGTCACACGAGTGGTTTTCATTTAGTTTTTTTTTTTGTACTGTCTTCGAGGATTTTCTGCTCATGATGTAAATTCGCTGAGATGTCTCCGCAAGATTGCCGCATCCTTGGACTTGGTGCTTTTTCAATGAGGGAAGAATTTCTTTATCCATTGCTTTCTACCCGTGTTTTGCCTCTTTGTGTTTGCGTACCAGAACTGCCTATCTTTAGCGGTGATGCTTGAAGCTGACAAGGACGTTTTACAAGAGGAGCGTGAATAGCTTATTGAAATCTTTTTTTTGTCCTGAGTGAATGTAATCAAAGTCTCACGTTACTGACAAATCTCTACAGTGACGGCAAGCATGGTTAAATCGAGGCTTCACTGTACGTAGGTGTTCTTGGCAGCCCTGGTAACTTTGCGATTTACTCGTAGTACATCCGGAGGTATCTAAAGTTTATGACCTTATTCAAGAAGGACAAGGTCAGTCCGGAGGAACCATAACGGCTTTGTCCACTGTGCAGTCAATATCAAAGAAGGTGGATGGGCGAACAGCTCTGAGTGGAACGGACGTTACAGGGTGACCTAGTCTGCATAATTCCGTCATTTGCCACTGCTCTTTTATCTTATTCTTCTTTCAGATCTGCTCAGACGTCTCTAAACTACGTCTACCTCGTGTGTGCGCGCCCAGAAACTATGAATACCTACCATAAATTTATCATGTCAGGGGAAATTTAGAGAGAAGAAGCCTACTGACAATGCAAGTTCTTGAGCTGAATGCAAAATACACTGCAATATTTACCAATATCTGCCTGAAATACGAGTATCCAAAAGGAAAAAGTTTATGCAGTCGACATTTGTGGTCAGAAATGCGTATGATTCTTCTGATTCAACTTCTCTCTTCATCGCTGAGGTCACAGAAAAGACAAAAGTGTCCTCTTTTCCCCCTTTTCCAGCATTCAATTCTGCTGTGCGTTGTGGGGAAAAAGTTGACATGATAGGATGGTTGAGTCATTATGGACTACGTAGGCACACATTAAACAGACAGGCAATGTCAGGTACTCGGCTGATGCACGAAAGGTCGACGTATAAAGGAAATATGCGGTGGAGAATGAAACAGAAGCATCTGAAATATTGAACACAGCCTCTGATGGGTCAAATTTCCATGTCGAGACTTCATCCCACAATGACGATACACACCAAACCTATGTCCTCAAGGAACATGAGCATATTATCAGTTTATGGCTTGTATTTGCTTCTTGAAAGTCGTGCCAAGCAGCGGCCGGCTGTCACTGACTGATTTTCCGTTCTTCCAGAGCCCAAGACTCACATAATCGGCGGACCAGACATGTTCGTGGACGTGGGGTCCATGGTGAACTTGACCTGCGTGGTTTCCCACACAGCCAGACCGCCCACCAGGGTTCTGTGGCTGCACGAGGGCAAGGAGATCTCCTTTAGGGGGCCCAGGACAGGTGTTTCGGTAAGGAAGCGTGGCATTTGACCTTCTCCTTCACCTTCTCCTTCTCCTTCTGCTTCTCCTTCAACTGGAGAATTGATACGTTGGCCGAATTTGTTGCGGGCGCACTCTCCATGACGGATAGGTATCGGTCTCCCTTCCACAAGTCCCCAATAACCGATGCTTGTGTCCCTCAGTAGTGTGGACGCGTGTATATGCTCAGATATCACTAGCACAATTCAGTAATAGCATTGCACATCATACCTCTTTCAGTGATGGCTCAAAATGCTAAATTTAAGCCTTCTTCCTCCTAACTCTGCATGCGCTGCTTTGTCAGAAGCTAGGGCATAAACTGGTGAGAGACAAGTGTCTGAACAGTTTATAACAATTTTGTCAATCCTTTCGACGCCGATGAAGGAGATTCTCTTCAACAACATCAACAAAATGCACCAACAAAATCCAACTTGTGGCCTGACGCAAAAAGGCCAGTTGCTGTTGCGTTGTCAGAGTTCCTTTAACTTCTATTATTTTTAACTTGCCCCTTACAGATTGTGTATAAGTCTTTTAAACCTTGTTGCGGTTCCTACCAGTTGCAATGCACCATAATACACGTATTTGAAGTAGTTTACACCCACCCTTTTTACTATGAATTATTTAAAGAGATATTTGCCCGAGTGAACGCGACTTGAGCACGTCGTAGGAGAGACTTATGGGCCAACACGTGTGAGCAAAGGCTGGCGGGGAAGCCTTTCTTGACGTGCCCCGTTTGTTAAGCCAAAAAAGTACCGAGCCAATTAATTGCTTTCTCGCTATAACTTTCGAGACGTGTTAGAAATTGACTTTCCATGACGCCAGATTGTCTGTGCAACTATGCAAGTCCTGACTTATCGGGCATCAGCAAAAACAGGCGGTGGCGAAACGCGCCAACTCAGCCGGAAGGAAGGTGGTAAAGTCGTTGTATTTATTAACGTTGTTCTATTTGCGCAAGACTTTTCTTGCCTCGTAGCTCATCTCATGGTGGAGGCGCTTTTTATCCCAATCTTCTGCTCCGCTATCTTAGCAAAACCATTTATTGTCTCAGATCTTTCGAGAGAAAAATAAAACGGCGAGGAGAAAAAAAAGTGCCAGAGGAAAAAAACTGGTGTGAGAAAAGTGGAAAAAGTTTAACTTATTGGCGAAGAAGAGAGAGGCCGTCCTCTTTTTTATTGTCGGGGGAAAGGGTTAAATTGGCGAAAGCGAGAAGGCGAAATGATTCATTTATGTCCTCTGGCATAAAGTTTTCCACTTTGCGCGAAGATCAACAGATAAAGTGTGTGATGGCTGTTTCTATGTACTCAAGTTGTTCTTACATTTCTCAGGTCATCACCGAAAAGTCCAAGCAGACCCGAATTCACCTGCTGATGCAGGGAGCGAACGGAGGGGACTCCGGCATCTACGAGTGCAGGCCCAACAACGCACCTCCAGCCACGATCAAGGTTCACATACTGAAAGGTATTTTTTCACTCCTCAAAGTTCAGTTTCTTCTTCGCTTCCAATAATTCCATAGGAATCTCTGTTGGAAACGTTGAACATCTCCTCAGTTTCAAGTCTGTTTGCAAGTCTGAACTATCTCATCTATACAATAAGTGCGATCCATATTTTGTACATTCATTAAGTCCATATGTCCGCCACAGCTATTTCATAGAGCAGTCTACTGTTGACTGCTCTATGTGACTAAAGAACGAGGACCTATGCCAAGGATGCACCAAAAGTTGGAATTTTGAGCTCCCATTTGGAGCAACTCAAGCTCCACACGACTTCTGTTGCGACCTAATATATGAGCCCCATCGGACTAACTGTTACAACATAGGATGTTTGGCATCACACATTCAGCACAGTACTGTGCTACTGTGGTGACTATACTGACTGAATTTGTGATCCAGTGTAGTAAAGGTGTGTCCGACGGAGCTCAAAATTTTACACACCAACATAAGATTCATGGGCCTAGATTCACCCCACATTTGAGCTCAACATTCCAAATACGAGATCAAGAATTCACGTATCATTTCTTTGCAGCTGCCAGCAGGCAAAACTTGCGGCTCTGCTTGTGCCAGGGGCCAGAGTCCAACTTGGACAGTTGTTGCTCCTGAAATCAAAGCAGCACAGCCAAGCTTTGAATTCAACCAAATGTTTTGCAGTTATGCTCTAAGTCTAACGAACTAAAGCAAAATATCGTGGGCGTCCCTAATTTTTCTTTGCGCAATGTACATAGATTACAGAACGACAATGACATACATTACAAATCACGTAGTTGGGCTGACAAGAAAGCAAGTGTAGCATGACAGTAGCCGATTGAATGCAAAAGTTGCACTTCTCTTACTAAATTGGAATGGTGATGGAAAAGTTGCACGTCTCTCACCAAGATGTATCGCCGTTGCCTACAGGTGCAACACAAATGAAGAAGGTACGATAGATGTGCCACATACGAACGTACGTAGGTACTGCACGTCCTGCACCTGGAGACCTTTGGGGGGGAAGAGTCCAAAATGTTTTGCCAGCTCTATCAAGTCCCCTGAGAAGACCTGCAGCAGCTGGACACGTCAACCCCACTTTGAAAGCATTCCGCCCACTGGTTTGTTCAAAACAGGCACACACCAGCATGGCCTAGGGAATCTGGGTGACGACAAGAACGGGCTAGAGCTGACGCAACCTTTCAATGTCGACTCAATTGACCAATTCATGGCCGAGTGAAGCTAAATGAATGGCACCCCGTGCAGCACAAACACCCTGTTTATATGCCTGACATGGCCAGAGAGTCCCAAAGAAGAGTCCGTCTCCGTCCGACACGTCGTTTTTTCCTTTTAGACAGTGCACGCTGTATACATAAAATTAGTGTAGCATACTCACCCAGCGTCCCAAATGGCTCTGATTCCGTCGATCATAGCCTTTTGCAAGGTCCGTAGCTTTGTCCCAGCATGCATACATTGACATGAAGGCCTTTTAGACGCAGCAGAAGCACTACATATTTGCGAAATTGTTGAGACGACATGCGGACAGAATTTCAATGACTCTGCTGCTATCCCCATCTTCTCGTCGTCTAAGCACCTATGATGGTACGTACATAAAGAAGAAGAGAAGTTCTGAGGAGAAATAAAAGCTAAAGAGAAAGTTGGCATTATCGTGCCGCGCATGTGGAAAAAAGAGGCATTTCCGTTTGTCTTTTTTATCCCTTCAAGCACGCAGAGATGAAAGCATTCATTGGGCCTCTGTTGAGAATGGGTAAAAAAGGCCTGCCTTTCTATGCAAGGACTTCACCCTGCAAATATTCTCGATGACCTCCTTCGGGCCTTCTTTCACATTTGCTCAGTGATCAAGGCCTCCTCCGCTGTTGCTCGCATGGCAAACATAAGTACGAGAACTTTTTTTGAGTGCCCACACAGAATTGTTCGCGCGCTCGCGCGCGCGCGCGCACCCACACACGAGGTCTTTAGGACACGCTTGAGCAGTCACCAAATACGTCTTCTTTGCTCTTTCTTCTCGCTTTGCGCAAAACTCCAGCGCAAACAAAGTGCAAAGTCAAGAAAATTTCTATGACAAGAAAGTTGGATGTCGTCAATGGTATCGGAATGAGGAGAGAAGACTGCAAAAAAAAAATGTACGTGCGCGCGTGTGTGTTTCTTTTCTTTTGGGCGCAGTTCACGTTCCCCCTCAGGGTAATTTCATTTTGGCCTTGGTCCATGTCAGCCAGAAGGCCACAAGGCCGGCATTTCTGACGTCTCAGTACACGGACTTTCTGGCCTTTTCAGGTAACCAAGTGGCTGGACTTCAGACAAACGCAGCAACAAGAGGCCAATTACTGACGACGCCGTCACTGCCCTTGGTACAGCTGTTGTCCTTTTTTCTCCTTCATTGGCGCCATCAATAAGAGGACCTCGGGGGAAGAAACGTAAAGAAAAGAGAAAGAAAGCATGCCAAAAAATGGTTCCCTGCTTCAGTCACCACTTGACACAATAAATATTGTTTGAGAAGAAAGGTCGGATTGAACCTAAGGATTACTTTCGTGCGTGTGTAGGTGATGTCGGACAACTTGCTAAGTCTGTTTAATATGCATTCTACTTCGTGTTTTCATGTAGTTCTACCACTGCTGTGAGGTACTGTTGAGGTTAAAAGTTTGCCTTCGGTTAGGAGAAAAAGTAAAGTTTATTTAGTATCATGCAGACCCCTTCTTCACTTGTCATCTTGAGCACTGGTTTGAGCATAGCCGAGAACGGAATAGCTTTTCCTCAGGTGTAAGCAAACATTTGACCCCAACCGTGTCTACAGGACGTTGCAGGAAAATCTGGAAGTTTTCTTAATACTTCAGGCTGTCATCGCTGCCCTCGGTTGACATGTTCAGTAATCTTACGGTCCAATAAAGAAATTGTGTAAGAATTACTGCCGCAAGGCTATAACTTCCTCCACTGAAAGTATTTTATCGCCAGGCAAAAAGTTCAGATTCATCTGGGCGCCCCTGTACTGCTAGGCTTATCTGGACGGTTCACTATGGCCTCCATAAATACAGTGCAAATGAGTGCATCGACAAGGTTGTTGTTTCTTATCTCTCTGTTACTACAAGTCTTGACATAAGTATACGGTTACGGTTATCATATCCAGATACCGAATGAAAACTGATCGTAATCAGTTTTCACGCGAGCTTCGCACAATTCATACACCGACCTCGCGCTATAGTCTCGTTCCTCAAGGACGGCACCACGCTCCAGCCGGTCAAGGATGGCACCACGTTCCAGTCGAGTGCATCCCGATCTGGAGAAGGAACGCCTGAAGGCGACCTTCGACAAGGAGGAGATTACCAACTTTCTAGACGGCTCCAAGGAGAAGACCGACGAACGGAGGACGAACATGGAGCTCTTTTTGAGCGAACCGGTACAGCAACATAGGGAAAAGGAAAAAAAATGATCACTTAGTGACAATAGCAAAGTTTCCTTAAGAATCTGTATGACGACAAAACTGTGTTGGAGTCAATGAGCTCGAGAGAGCGCTACCGGTACGACTTGGCCAAGGCCATGCAGTTGTTCAGGACTGCCATGAGGCACGGGGACCAGTTCCAGAGCCTCCGCAGGATGGCGAGTTCTGGCGCCGGATCCATCGCTCTCCCTGACGGAAACCCTCTCGGGCTGCACTTTGCCATGTTCATGCCCACCATCCTTGGACAGGTGAAAGTTCCGCATACCTGTACATGTAGGTGGCAGTCATGCAACCTCTGCTTTTCCAAGGGCACCATGGAGCAGCAGGACTGGTTGGGTAGAGCCTTCAACTTGGAGATTATCGGCACGTACGCTCAGACAGAGCTGGGCCACGGCACTTTCATCCGCGGACTGGAAACAACTGCCACGTACGATGCGACCACCCAGGAGTTTGTGCTCAACTCGCCCACATTGAGTTCGTACAAGTGGTGGCCCGGGGGTCTGGGGCAGACGGCCAACTACGCTGTGGTCATGGCTCAGCTGGTGACCGGAGGGGTGAGGCGAGGCCCTCATGCGTTTATGGTACAACTGAGAGAGGAGATGACGCACAAACCACTCAAGGGAATCAACGTACGTGCACTTTTACGCTTTAATATGTGGTACAGGGTCGTTCGGACAAATCCGGAGCTTTTTCAACGCCATCCTCAGGACCATAGTATGAGCAGCAAGCAGAGATGGGAATTCCATGAAATTGGAAAGTGAATGAGACTAGGCTATCCTAGAGTCTCCGAAAAAAGCAGGTACCAAAGCAAACAAGGATACGGAGCAGGTAAAATGATCAGCGATGGCCTCAGGGATCCCAAGTCATCACGCTTGACGGGCACACCCAGACCGAGAAGATGGCTCCCGCAGCCCAGGGAGGGACGAATAAAATGGCAGGTTCCAAGCGAAAAGTCCAGATTTATCTGAACGACCCTGGATAAATGTGTCCTTGATTTACAGTCGGAGAGTTTTTGGTACTCGCGCAGAGGCACACTTAATCAGTGCCGTTGAACCCTTTTTTTCTGCAAAAACTACTCCTTCTTTCCCTTCAGATTGGCGAAATTGGACCCAAGTTGGGCATGAACTCGAACGACAACGGATTCCTCGGGTTTGACAATCACCGGATCCCGCGGGATCACATGCTCATGAAAAATGCCCAGGTCTTTTTCTCTAAGGCGGCGCTGTAGCATGATTATTTTTAATCCAGAGTCCAATGCTGCGCAGGTCTTAGAAGACGGCTCATACGTCAAGCCCGCCAAAGCCCAATTGGCTTATGGGACCATGGTCATGATCCGCTGCTCCATCGTGATGGACGCCGTCGTTCAACTCAAGAAAGCGGTCACCATCGCTGTCCGATACAGCTCGGTCAGGCGACAGGTGAGGAAATCGACTGGATTAGTACTAATTTGTACGATCAATAGGTGGTATGGAATATTTTCCACGTATTTAGGTAAGCAGTGTACTCTTCTTAGTGCATCACACCCAGACCCAAGTCAACATGGACTGATACCCTCTGGGACTTAAAAATCATAGGCAGAGAAAACCATGTGTACTTGGCCTAGGAGCGGCTAAAAATTGCACTTGTCAGGAGAGTTGAGCTCGACAGGCGGTTATTTTTCACGACACACCATTCCTCCAGCCCAGAAAAAGTGACGCATTATCCAGTGTCATGTTTGCATACCAAGAGTCAACGTAAAACACTCTTCGGTTATGCTTTAGTCCGAGCTCCGTCCTGGTGAGCCTGAGCCTCAGATCCTTGATTACCAAACCCAACAGGCCAAGCTCTTCCCCGCACTGGGCCTCTGCCATGCTTTGCAGGTGCGAAGTCACTTTTGGGCGTGACGTTCGAACATTGACTTTTACAAATATTGTAGATGTGTGGACACTCGATTTGGGCGCGATACGAGGACAACCAGGAACTGAGCGACAAAGGAGATTTGTCCGCCCTGGCCGAGCTTCACGCACTTTCCTGTGGCATGAAGGCTTTGGCCACTCAAGTAGGTACAGCTGAGGCCAAAGCTCCGTAAAAGCAAACTTGATTCATGTTCTTTAATCCTCATGAATGCCACTTCACTTGTCCCGACATTGGTTTTATCACTACTCAGCACAAGAGCAGTGAACAAAATGTATGTTTCCTCTCTAACTGATACACTGTGCAGTCAAGCCTATTTTGAGAGAAATGAAATCTAGGTGTGATCAATCTGTGACAAGTGCAACAAAGCAAGCCAAAGCGTAAGGATCTCTCCTTATCCAATGAAACCTCCTGTGTGTGCGTGTAAGATGTGATGACTCCTGTTTCTCTTGTCCCGTAGAACCAAATGAAGTCACCAAACATCATTAAGAAACCTTAGGGGGGCTCAATTTAGGTGTCCGCTTTATTGGAATGTTCGGCTAAATGGGATATTTTTCCCGCGCAAAAAGAGATCCTCTTTATCCGGATTACACCGGATTGAGATTATGCGCTGTATTGATATATACGTACTTTGCACGAAAAGAAAAGCAAGAAATTCAGTTAGCGGGGAAAAATACGTTTTATCGAGATGTGCTTTAACGGGATTCGATTGTACGCATGTCTATATGCGTGTATTTTATATATAGCGCCAGATGCAGTTCATGCAAAGTTTTTAGGAGTCTGCGGACCACACAGACGTGTTAAGGCGCGCTTGCGGAGGCCACGGCTTCATGTCCAGCAGCAACTTGCCCAGGTTGTGGGAGATGCTTACCGCTTCCTGTACCTACGAAGGCGAGAACACGGTCATGAAGTTGCAGGTGTGACATTTCGAGGTGCTTAAGTCGAAAAAGTCATGCTCTGTATGCACTCAGCTGGCTCGATTCCTGGTCAAAACTTGTCGCTCTCCCGCGTCACTTCTCGTGAAAGGTGACTCGTCGGTCGCCTACTTGCACCAGAAGCGCCAAGGCAATGACGGCACCAACTACTACTTGGAGCTCTTCCAGAGGGTCGCCCGGACTCTTGTGCAGCGAGCAGTACAAGGACTGGATGCATTGCAGGTATCGAACTGTTGACGCGTTGACGATTTTATCTACATTCCAGTCACGAATGCTAGTCGTTCTTCTCTTCATTTTCAGACCAGAGGCTTGGATCCGGCATTGGCGTGGAACAACTGCTCGGTGGAGCTGGTGCATTCTGCGAGTGCGCACATGCGCCAGTGCGTCATTGCAGAGTTCCATTCTGCGATCAAGACGGCCAAGTTGTCCCCGCAGGCGGCCGACATTGAGAATGCGCTCTTGGAGACGTTGGCCATCCACTGGATCCTCGATCGATTGGGAGACTTTGTCATGTATAGTGGAGTCACCGTAAGGATTCATTTCATTTCCTTAGCGGCTCATAAAGTGAAAGAAACCTAAGCCACAAAGTTGAGAGGAGAGGTCTACCGGCAGTCCCATGAGTCTGAGGACACTTTCAGCCCTGAGGGTGCCGGGACAAGTGTTCTCAGACGTACGGGACACCCAGTACGTGTTAAGAGTTCGGCTAACTCTGAACCTAAACCAGATACTGAACGCAGATGAGACACAGTGCTGAAGCACTAATCAGGGCATATTGAGAAGAAATGGGACGTGACATTATAAAAATAGCTCCTGTGCTCATGTTCTTAGTGCCATATTTGATCTGGTTCAAGTGCGAAGTGGTACCTATCCGCCATCCCCGCATGTACGTCCAGACCGCACCTTCGGCGATCATTCGTATTGCAGCATGAATAAAGTGCATTAGTGGGGGTCCTTAGTGTGACTGCTGGTGGCTGGCACCAATCTATCAGTCCCTATACAGCAGTTCTTCAGTGCACAGTAACACTTATTTTGGTCCTACTGCAGCATGCTGAAGCTGAACGGCTCCGTCTGCGCCAGCTAGAGCTGTTCGCGTACCTCCGCCCCTTGGCCGTGTCGCTCGTGGACGCGTTCGACTTGCCCGACGAGGCCCTAAGGTCCACACTGGGCTCTTATGACGGACAGGTGAGACAAGCGGAGTCTGATGTTTTACTGAGGAACAACCCGATAAACATGCTCATTAGTACAGAAAATGTCTCCTTCTACAGTCTACAAAGCATGTTTCATTAAATTCAAGAGGTATCTTTGCCCCTGACACTTGAGTTATTTTATCAGAGAATAACTCGAACACAGCCAACTGACGTCACAGGAGCTTCGGCAAAAATCCATCGAGGAGACTTGCAAACTTTGCACGCTTTTCATACCCAGGATTTTCATGCTTGGCAGCAAATGCTACATAAGCACTTTGCTCACGTATCTGAGAGATCCTCCAAAACGCAAAAGAACAATAAAAATGCAAATTATGCAAATGAGGGTCCAATATGTAGGAAAGACTACATTGCATAAGTGTTACTTCTGTAGACTAGTGATAAGAGATGAGCACAAATTTTTCGCAACTTTTCTCCATCCAGGTGTATGAGAGACTGTATGCTGCAGCCCTGAGGAGTAACCAGAGCGGAGCCGCCGAGGAGGCCCACACAAAGATATTGCAACCACTACAAAAATCCAACTTGTGATGCCGAAATGGATGACACGAATTAGACTTTAAGCATATATCTTGTGCTTTTTGCGTAAACTTAGCTCATATTCTATATCGCGTTCATGCGTTAAAGACACGTTAGCTTATAAGTACGGCGAGGTCTGTGGCCGTGGGACAAGGCAGGACCTTGATATGACCGGTCTTTGCAGTAATAACTTACTAGGCAGTCCAAGGGGTAGGTGGGTCATGGCGCATGTTGTGTTATGATGACGCACAGTCCGCATGCCTGTACAGGTTTATCGAAATGAATCTGGACTGATTGCAAATTGCGACTGTTGTGTTGTCTCCTGCTCATTGTAGGCTCACTTTCAACCGGCGCTTCCAAATTTGAGAAAATTTGGCCTTTTCTGGGAAAAAATTTGATTTATCACATTCTCTTGTCAAAGTCGACTTGTTTAACATTTATTTTCATTGACTATGAAAGAGCTTCCAAATGACGTAGAGAACACTGTTCCAGCCCAAGGCATAGCTGAGCTACAAGGTGAAATGTGGTGGTGGGATGGAATTCTTGGACACCTTGGACTCGGTGCGCCTCAAGTCGAGCATGCTTTTAAGGTCACCTTGAGCGACCGTGAGCAATTAAAATTTGCTTTTTGGAGTGATCACCGGTGGATGTGCCACATTCTTCATCTGTTGTCTTTGGTCTGAGAATATCTCCGCTATTGCCAAGTTGTAGCACCTCGACAAGAGCTATGTCAAGAAACCCCCGAGCGCAGCCTGGATGGCTGGCAACCACCTCGTGGAGAGAGCAGAATGCTTCAAAGCACACAGAAACACGATCTAAAACATCAGGAAGGCTATATGGGGAGACTGGCAACACCACGGTGTGCCCTGAGGAACCGCGCCCCGAGACAAATGAGGATCACAAAGAAAGAGTCCTCCTCAAGCCCGATCCAGAAGCTTGTCCGGGACGTGGCAGATATAACTAATGATACACACGTTCTACTTGAACCAGATTAACATCGCGTCTCTGAACTTCTTTCGTCCGAAAATGCACAACGGTGTTTGGCGCAACCCAGCACATCAGCGGCCCTTGATGCCCAAGAGCTCCTCCAACCAGTTTAGAGCAGAAAGCAGACAGGAAATGCAGGAGAATCCCAAGAAAAGTCCCAGACTGCCGCCCATGGCACTCAGGAAGTTGTTGAAACGCATGACCGGCATTTGCTTCCACACTCTGACGTCCAAGGTCTGGTAGAGGAAGGCCAAGTTGCTGTACCTTTGGTCCATGCTACTGAGGGGAGCCAATCTTTCGTATTCGTCGGCCACAAAAGAATATTCGACTTTTCCGCAAGGGCCTATGAGAGAAGTGGTGTCACCTCCTAAGTACGTTTAACTTACACTTTCACATACTTGGGCAGAATTTAGTGTTCCGCAGTACAACTTCTTCCATGAATCTTACGGTACGTAGATGCTGTTCCATAGCCACTGAAAAGTTGCAGGGCCTAAAGTCTTGATAATCAACTTCTCCGAATAAGCTCTTTGTCCAGGGTGAAGTACAGTTGGGTAAGTCCTCGTCTAAATTATTCAATGCCCCCTTGGCACAATCTAAACAAGAGGAGACATTTTGAAAGAGAACGTTATTTTACACATATGACGGATATAGTAAAGGAACGGACTGTCAACATATTATCCACCGCTTCCTCCTGGCCCCTGACACTGGAGTCCGTACCTACAGATTGCTCGAGTCTGGACCTCGAGGTTTCATCCATGACAGATCTCAGGATGACCTGAGCAATGACAACGAAACAGCAACCAAAAGACGGGAAACGACGCACTGATTAAATCTCGCGTGGTCCAGTCCTCTTCGCATTCTCCTCCTCTCTTCACCTCCGTCTTTGTGAACCAGAAGTCGATTGCGGTATGGCCGGGCATCCACGAATAGGGGACAATCTGTTGCTTCATGTAACTTAGGTGAAATAGCCACTCCAGTCCTGGTTGATGGAAGAAGATCCAGAGAGGTGAAGCTGTCAAGTTCAGCTGTATGCGTGTACTGGGATAAGTTGGTGCCTGGAAGGAGAAGCACGTGAATGTCAGCACAAGCAAGGACAGGTACAGCATGGATCTTTCCTCATCCTTGGGCGTAAAGCTGTAGCAAGCTCCTCGGTGCAAGGTGTGGATTGGCTTCATTTCCCAATGCTTGCCCCAGCTGACGAAGATCTCGTCCACGTGGAATGTTGCGGCCTTGTACAAGGTGCAATTTATTCAAAGTCATTATGTGTTGCATACAAGTGAAGCCACTGAAGGAGAGTCTGAAACGTTAGTAAGAGACTCCAGAATGCCCTCAGATTGGAACTGCCAGGCTGACCCATTCATGGGTCTGATGCTCAATAAATTGCACCTTGTACTGTTCAAGACCGTAGGTGAAGTCGTCTTGCCTGTTCCCAAATTCGCCCAATGGTTGCCAGACTGTCTTGTAGCCTTTCTTAACGCAGAAAGTCACTGCAGGCAGAGCCACCTCACCCTCTTCATGAGGCTCCACTTTTGATATCATGGCAATGTCATTACTCAGATACTGACTGATATTCCCGGAGCTGTTGAAGAAGCAGGCAACCAAACAGCCCAAGAGGACGATCCAGCGGACAGCTTTGGTCAGATGCTCTGTGCTAGGGATCGTCATGCAGAAAGAAAAGGCGTTTGCCATAACATCCCTCTTGGGACTCCGGTTAGGATTGATCAATGACATGCCAAGTGAAGTCGAGCCCGAAATTATTGGCACCCCCTCTCAAAATTACACAGAATAACACGTAACTTTGAAATGATGATCTTGAGGAAACTGCCTTTTTGTGAGTGGTGACATTGATGAGAAACGAACTTTTCCATTTTACTTAACTTCTGCTGTATCTTATTTCATGAAAAATTTTAAGGCGTAACCTAAAAATTTACCTGCTCAAAATTATTGGCACCCTTGGTTGGGCTGCGGGCTTGCTTCACGACTTGGGTGACTCTGGTGCAGCAGTGTGGTGGTTAACGTTTCAAAGTTATTCTCTGTAAGAGTTCTTCGACAAAAGGGCTAGAGAGATTCTACCTAATTTTTTTAACGCTGTCATTCTCTGCTTAGATTCTGAAAGATCTTTTTCCTTGGATATGAGGGTGGGGCTGTGGTGGACCAGCTGCATGAGCTTGTACTCCAACTATAGAAAGATCTTGGACTTCCTGCCCCTGCCCTTCACTTGAGTCACAACATGGTGCTCCTCCTCATTCTTCAGGATGGCCCTTACTGTCGATATAGGAACACCTAGGGCCTTGCAGATGGCCTTGCAGTCCTTGCCAGAGTTCCCACAGTCCCTCTGAAAGACAATGTCTTTGACCATGGTGACTGTGCTGACGATGAACATACTTCCACCTCGTCTTCAGTAAATGTGTGAGACATATCTCCGTTGAATGTTTCTCTGGCACTGAATTACTTACTAGATATTGAGAAAAGAGGTGGAACGACCTGGTCTTCAGACGTTAGTATATTTCCCATCTTTCCCAAAGGGATGCCAATAATTTCGGGCTCAACTGTTTGTACCGTATGTTAGATAAAGAGTGCTAGTATGAGAATCATCCCCATTGTGGAGGGAAGTTTGCTTTAGTGCGTGTGTATGGACAGTCGAACGGGCGTTCGACAGCGGATTATGCGTCTGGCAGGGGGTTCCCCCAGGCACATGTAGCTAAAAAATTTCAGCCCAGTTCATCAATCTTCACTTCCTGAAACGAAAACTTTCAAGCCTTTCCTGCTTTCTCCCTCTCCACTTTGCTAACCTTTGAGCACTGTAGTATCAAATGGACATTCACAACGTTAAACCCCTGTACTTCATACTGTGTCAAAGTATCAGACTTACACATTTCACATCAAGATTCCTCCTCCAAACGTCCCATCACAGCGTGAGCATCCAGTGAAGTTCTCCAAGCGGAAATTACTTACGGCAAGGACTGTACTGACGATATTGGCACCCCCGACCAAAAGCAAGATTGTGAAGCTCCCCCCCCCCCAGCAACCCCCAAACCACGGCCCGGTCTCGGACCTATAGGTGTTGTAGGTCGTGACTGAGCTGCACTTGAGCCCCCTTTGGATGCTGTTTTGAATTCCACTTCATCTCTTTCTTCATCGAACCCGAGCGGCGTTGTTTACTTATTTAAAACTACTCATTTAAGCGTAAAGACAACTACAACTTTGTATTCACTTATACGACCACCTGTCGCTGTAAATTTTTTGGCAAATCATCTTTGAGCCTTTCAAAACAATTCTTGCTACTTCATGTCAGCTGATATTTGACGCTAAGCGCATCATAAAAGGGAGTCATCCTGCGAGACCCCAATAGTTTTATGAGGGAGAGGTTGAGCGCATGGGGAACTCGTTTATCATATGATTAAAATCAATGCATGAATTAGTTCTATTCCCGTCTGGCTATTATCTTTGCCTTTCCGACGCTGAACTTCTTCATCCCATGGGAAATGTAGCTGAGTATTGTCAGATTGTTCCACTCTGTCTGAATTTTCTCCTCGAGAAAATTGCATCCCCCCTTCAACGCTCCTTGATGTATTGATTTCGATAATAAAAACCAAGTACCAAGTTGTACCATCAGTTTTTCCCTGAATCGTCGACATTACTAGCGTTCTTTACCTTCCATACGGTACATTTGTTCGAGTAACCATCTGACACTGCTCAAAGTTTGCTGCACCAACTATGACAAAGGTCCAACTCCAACCAGTAACGACTGAAGGCTACACCTGCAGACCTGAGACTGCATTACTGTATGAGATATTTGCACTAGTGGGTGTGTTTGCGCAGTTTATAAATATATTTGCACAGTTTATAAAACGATAAACAGTGAGGGAGGATCCTTGCACCCTGTAGTTCGCAATGTGCTCGATAAACAAACCATTTAAGACCCACCTACACGAAAAAAACAACCTCCCAGAACTTTTTCTTCGCAAAATTTAACTATGCCTTTGTTATGTGAAATTACTGCTATTTGCTGCAATAAGTGTTGTGGATCGCAATCTTTGCAGAGCAAAAACGGAATTGAAATATCTTTAAGAGCTGAATAGTTATGCCTATATGTGTGGTTTTACTGCTGTCCTCTGCTCCACTCTCTGTCCAGCACAAAAGCTGTACAGTCCTGGTCGTAAGTAATTGCATTGAGCATGACGGCACCTCCTATGCTGTACTGAAATGTGTTGAACTGGAATTTTGAGGTGGAACATGTTGATGTGATCCTGGGACACAATGTTGAGTACACAAGGTCAATGTGGAGGATGCCCATTTTGGTGCCAGAGTGCTCAAAAGGGAGCCACCTGGAGAGGGAGTCATGCCAAACAGAAGAGAAATTTGACCTTTTCAGGGGGGTAAAAGTGGATGAAATGGACTGAAATTTTCCAGGCCAGGACTGTACAGGGAGTAGAGTAAGCCGAATACTGGACATCCACACTTAGACATGGCCCTAGCACTTAATCTCGCTATACATAAAAGACGAAGGCCCTATGTACGTGTGTCTGTCTGTCCGCGGCCGATTTCCGGCTGTTGCCCTGATTATAGCGGTTGATTTCTTGCTTTCGCTACCGATTTTTAGACTAGCACTGTGTTGTCTGCGGTCGACTTCTAGCTTGTGATTTTAGGCTGACTTTCGCCGCTCATAGCAACTGTTGTCATGGCTGATTTTCGACTGTGCGTGACTGATTCCGACTGTTTTTGCGGCTGTGGGAGGCTGATATCCAGGTTTTTCGCCGCTGATTACCCACTTCTTTGGTTTGTGAGAAGCATGTGGTGTAAGACACAGACAGACATAAAGACCCTGTTTTCGTTTTTGTTTTTTTTTTGATTGAGTGCAGGTTACTTTGATCAAGGACAGCCTAGAAATGTAGCTCAAGGCAAACAAAACAATAGCGAGGCATACATCTCAAAAGCACAAAACCAACCACTAATATGAACAGCGTGTGGACCGCACGTACCTGTGTGTGCCTGTGAGGGTGTGGCCGGCTTTTGTGCGGCCGATGACCGCCGAGTACGTGCGGTGAGACACAGACACACAGACGCATCAATGGACAAACACATCGGTAATCCCTGCCAAATCGGTCCAGGAGCAGCAACTTGTGACGCAGTGGACTCTGGATAATTGGCCCACCAGTTTTCTTGTTCTCTCACCTATGCAGAGTGCACTGTGAGGCGTGAGGTCTGTCCACTCCTGCTCAAATGAGGCAAACAATTATGAATGTCATTATTAGTATGCAACCGACTTTTATTGACTCTGCACGTATCAACTCTATAAATGGCGGACTTTGTGTTTACTACAGCGACAACTCTGCTGCTTACATGGACTTTACTGACTTCATCTCAAGCAGCAGTGAGACATAATGTCCAGGTTGTTGGCAGCCCCTTTGGAACAGCAGACTTTGTCAGGCCCTTTGGAAAGTGTGAGCCCATTCATGAAATTTATGGCGCAAGCGATCCTTATGCTATTGAAGCCTGCAATGCAAAACCAGAATTGCAGGCAAAAAAGGAGACAGAACAGAGCGAAGGACGACTTACAGTGGGGGACAGAAGTGAGCGTACAGCGCGAGAGAAGACGGAAAAGTTGATTTTTAGGGCATTTCTTAGTACTAAAATGTGATCATTTTTTAATCCCCCCAACGGGGGCAGGAGGAGGCAAGCCCCCAGACCCCCAAGTTTTCCCCCCACTGTTTTCCTGGCATACAGCAAAAGTCAGCATACAGCAAAAGCAAGTGTGATCTAAGTGACTTGAAAAAGACTCAGAAGCTCTAAAAAGGCATAAATTTGTATTTAAAATGGCTAAAAAAAATTGTTGAAACATAAAATTAATAATCTATGGCATGACCCTTATTTGGGATGACTTCCATGAGTCTCTTCTGATAGGTGGCCACAAATCGCTCACACACTTCTGTGGGGAT
>JAAUXU010037429.1_pt1 | contig 48489 bp, 54 predicted proteins | sample 7278151 | NCBI WGS metagenome assembly JAAUXU01 (sample SAMN14350113, study PRJNA611818) | marine sediment metagenome | isolation source: surface marine sediment (1.8m) | place: French Polynesia: Moorea | collected 2018-08
AAATTTGGTTGCTTCGTTGGCCCCTCACTTGCATTTGGGTGAGAAAGTTTACATTCAAGATGCCACAGAACAGTTGATTGTGCTTGCTTTTCTGCAACCAAAACTTCCTCAACCAATTGGTTGGCAAAGCCTTTTCTGCGCCCGAACCCGGACCCAAGCCCCAATGAAAAGGGGCCAAAGACATTCCCCTTGTCATGCTGATTCGGAATATACAGTATGTGGGCTTAGGGGTTGATGTCCTACGGTTATCGCATGAAAAAGTAACAAAAAATCAACTTTTCCTTTATATATACTGTATGTATAGGCATAGATATTGATGATTAAAATTTGTCCCCCCATCACGTCCTGATTTTAAAAAAATACCACACTTTTTTGCAATAAGCATCTCTGTACAGTGGATAGGGAAGGCTGTACACCCTCACCCACACCCACCCCACCCCACCCCCCAAAAAACATTAGCATTTTGTACCTCTCCCCCCCCCTCCCCGGTCACGTCCGTCTTCTGACCTGATGAAGAGCGGGGACGGGAAGGAAGACAGCAAGGCTGTTAAAGGCACACTCAGACCAGCAGTTTTGTGTGGTCCAAAACATGCCTTTAGGGACGACATCACTACAGTGTCAGCGGGTCCACCTAGGCCCCTCTGACACACATGGCGTCGCAGTCTGTGAAGGTCGTGAAGAAGTTCTTGGACACTTTGTCACATCCGCTGTAGGCGAACGGCACGCAGGCCCGCCTGCCCAGGTCGTAGGTCCATCTCTCAACGTACTCCTTCTTATCCTTGCACTTCTTCACCATGGGCAAAGGAGAACTGAATAAATAGACTGGATAAGTTGTTGAGTTGTGGATGGACTTTGAACAAGATGTTGTTCATGTTACTACCTGCAGATTTCGTCGAGCTGCTGTGACGTAAAGATCTCCATGCCCGCCTCCTCCGGCGTGAGAAGGTTTTGGCCCTTCTGCGGCGCGCATTCCTTCATGCAGGTGTCGAGCGAAGCAAAGAAGTTTTGGAGTGGTTCGCTGTTGTCGCCCTCGCCGCTGCAGATGGCGGCAAAATCGCACTTGCCTTCGCGGGTGGACCAGGCGAAGCCGTACTTGATCTTGTAGCTGCAGCCGCCCAACGGCTGCAGCGCATCGAAGGCCGAAGGAGCAGCCTTGAGACTCAAAATGGCCATTTCTCGTATGAACAACAACTAAGTTCGCTGTAATGATTCACCTTGTGGCACAAAGGGCTGCTGCCGCCGAACTTCTTGATCGTCTCCTTAGACTTCCCGTACTTCTGGTAGCACTCTGATGCACTGAGCGCGGGTCCGCCATGAGTATCGACGCCGCAGTCGTCGTACCAACTCGCGGAATAGCAGTCATCCTGGAAAAGTTCGAGTATTAGACCTCATAAGTGACACCTGACACCTGACCAGAACTAAGGGCAGAAACATTTTCAGCACATCCACCCTGGTGAAGACCAAAGAACTCAGTATGGGCATGAAAGAGCGCATCGTCTCTCCGAGGGACTCTGGCAAAGACTGCAAGGTCATCTCCAGGTCCCTCGATGTTTCTTCATCAGCAGTCAGGAACATCCTGAAGAAGGTCAACGAGCATCATACTGTATGGGGGCATGAAGCCCCCCCCTGCAGTTGGAGCACAAGCTCACGCAGCTTGACCGCATCACCTCTGCCTACACGTACCTTACTTGTTACTGCACTGTCTGAGTCACGCCGAAACTCTCACCGATTTGTCGTCGTAGTAGAAGTTCCACTGGTTGACCCACCTGCAGGTCTTGATCGTGATGGACCTTGCGGTCGACAGACTCGTCCAGTCGGTCATGACGACAACACCGGTCAGGAAAAGAGCTTGCAACATGATTTCACAAGTCTTGCTTGCTCAGTCGCACGTCACGGTGTGCCTGCTCAGTGCTTGTCCCTGTGCGTCACTTCAAAGGGAAAATCCCCACCTGCAGCTGCTCTACGTATGATGGGTCCAGGGAATCCCCCACTCCTGCGTCTATGGAAACCGATAACATCTGTGTTCTAACACAGAGAAAAAGAGGCGGACTTGGGTAAAGCTAGCTTGCGACGGTGAGCAAATGCAAAAGATCGTCCTATCCGCAGAGGCATTTGCAAATTTTCTAAATTTAAAAGGGACACTCAAATACATACTTTTTGCAATATAATAACAGATATTTTACAACAGATACAGAAAAGATATTCCGCTGTTATACGCGCGATACAGCTCCTAAGTCCCAAACATTAATTTGTCTAAGCCACGTGTCTGTACAGCTTGTAACACTTGGAATGCACAGTACTGGAAGGTTGCTTTGAGTCTGCACAATGTCTGTCTCTGACCAAAGAACTGCTTATGTGTCTGTTTGGCCATTCAATGGCTTAGAATTTATCGTAGCCTTCATATGAGCACAGCTACAGTTCAAAAGTCATATAATAATCCGTCCCTCGAAGCTGCTCACGAATCCAAGCGTCCCATTCAGCGTTGAGGTCGTCGTCAAAGAAATTCTTCCAGTCTCCCACTTTCCCTCTGCGGATAAATGCTGGCTTGCCACTTTCTGGATCGTGCGGAATCTCCAGCACCTTGTTGACAGCCTTGTTCTGTCTGAAAGCCCGGAAAGAAGTCGCGTGCTTCAGCAAAGCCAGCTTCTCGTCGCACAATTTCACGTTGAGGAATGCCGTGATCCTCTTGACGGTAGCGTAGAAGTCGCGCTGGAGCTCCTCGTAGGTGAGGAAGAGAAAGTTCGGGTGATGGCGGAACTTCCAACCTTCAAGCATCATGGAAATGCCCGGAGCCTCGTCCATCAGGCAGTCCTTGAAGTTCTTGGCAAACATGTTAAATCCCCGCTCCATGATCGCGGGTTTCCGCATGGCAATGTGATGAAACTGGGACACCACCATGTCCTTGACGTTCCTGGCCATAAAGATCACCTTACACGTGTCGATCAGCTCATCTGGGAGGAGCTTCAGTCTAGTGTGAGACTTGATGGTCCTAGGTCTTGGCATCCTGCGCGCGTACTCCACGGAGTGCGACAAGTACCAGTAGAGGTTCTCGTCGGTCAGAGGCACCCCCTCGGGGTAGGGTCTCCCCTCCGTCGCAGGCATCTCTATACAGTAGTCATAAAACGAGAAAAGTCAACAAAGACATCAGTGATGAAATGAAATTTCTGCCTTTGCTGAACCTTTCGACCGCACACTCACCACGTAGATTTTTAATTTTTTTTTTCGAAGTTTTCGCCAAGTTCACGGAATAATTATGGTATATTGCAAAATCATACACGTGTATATTTTATCTGTCCTCAGTAATGTTATGTTCGAAAGCCTTTTCTTCTAGAAGACCTTTGTTTGAGAAGAAAGATGACACTTTTGACAGGTCATAGGTCTGCGTCAGCTATCATAGTTCAGAAATACAATGTGTACAACAAATGATACCTTTTCTAGAGGTTGGCAAAATCCTGGCCTTCCTCATCATGCTGGTCTCCAGGTAGGGGAACCTGTAGAACTGATTGACCTTTGCAGCCTTCAGGTCGACGTCGTTCAGGATGAGCCACACTATCTCCTGCAGCCAGGTGGTCCCGCACTTGGGAGGGGTGACCACAAAGACGTCGTCATCGAACACCTTGAAGCTCTTCAGGCCCTCAAAGTCGAAGCCTGCGGGATAAAGCTGTCCTGTCTCCTCAAGTCTGACGAGGCTCCCATCAACGTAAGACTCGTCCAAGTCCTTGATGCGCGCCTCCTGGGACGCGGTCAAGGGGGTCTTGGTGAACTTCATGCTCTGGGCGTTGTAGTTATTGATGTGCGAATGAGTTGTGATTTATCAGTATGGCCAAATACCCGACACAAGTAACCATTACGTAAGGGCAGAGATTTGATACTTAGGGAAGCTTTACTAACAAAACAGAAAGAAAGACGCAAATGTAGGTTGAGTGACTTTTCGATCACATTGTTCCTCTAACTCCTGTTGCTTCTGCTTCTTTGGTATGAAGGTCCATAGTTATGGGTAGATTATGCAATGATACAGATGTAAACAAACCGCGGTCCCGATGGATTCGTTAAATGTGGAGAGAGTTCTGCTCCACCTGGACTTCCTTCGCGCTGTGGACGTCCGCGGGGACCAATTCTACGACCCCGACTTCGCCCGCGTGGCCGCCAACAGGTACGAGAGATTCTGGCTGCCCCTGGTGGCCGAAGCGATCAAGGACCAAGAAGATGTGGAAGTTACACTTGCGCCACCTCCAGGTTAGTAGCAGTCTCAGAGTTGAACCACTTTGTGCTATGCATACAGGGTGAAGCAAAAGTAAATGCCCACGGGGAGAAAGGGGAGCATGGTAGAGTTGTCACCAGTTGTAAAGGTGTTGTCGTCGAAAAGATAAAAGGCATCCAAGATTGGATGCACAGGGTTCTTTTTACGTCCAGTGAAATATACTTGTTCGTTGATCACCAAAACTTGACTAAGTTCAAGAAAAGAAAAAAAAGTATCGAAGTTAGAAGGTAAGACTATAAAACCACAGAAGAACAATGGTACTTGACATTTATTTTAAGACTTCTTCCTCTATTTCCAGACGTGCATTGGGTGTGGCATTGCCACATGTTGTCGCCGTGCCTCTACCGCTTCGACCTCACCACGCGCTCGTCCGTCGGGAGACCTTTGGCGCACAAGCCCTTGGACGCTGCCACCCTTAGGAAGATGCGGATCAACGCGAGGAAGAGGTGGGAAGAAAAATTTCCGGAGGAACCTTTCAAACTGGAGGACATCACATGGAACGTGGAAGACAAGCCGTCATCTGACTTTGAGTACGACCTGGTGGCGGCCGTGGAGAGGCAGAAAGTCTTCTACTACCAGGTGTCCAACAACTAAGTCGTCAAGTTGCTCGCTGGATAACAATTGCTATGGCTCAGGTCTCACTGCCGCATTATCGTACGACCAAGTTCTTGGTCCGGGCGCTGCAGAGATACCAGATGTTTCTGAGGTTGAAGAAGCTTTATCCCGAGGAGTTCCTGGTACCGTGTTACGACATCGACCTCATCTGGCACACTCACCAGGTCAGATGCAAAGAATCGATTGTGACAGAGTGGGTCTAGGTCCACAGAATGTAAGGATCAGTATTTGGGGCGAAGCGTGTTATTCTTGTCAAAGTCGTCACGATGCATCTCATGTTGATGACATGTGAGAGTTGACAGCTTTAATGTCAGATTGGGTGAGGAAGCATTAGTTCACCATGATTTTTTGCCAGCTGCTGCACTTGCTCCATGAATACCTAAAATGCCCTAGGGGTAATTTGAAATTATTAACATTTGGACTGTGAGATGGGGGTGAGGACGCCAATTATTAAGAGTAAATACTGTTACGTTACTGAAATGACAATGGTACCGTTTTTTACACTATTGGATTAGGACTCATCGACAGTTGTAGTGGAGCACTGCTCCAAGCGTGTAACAGTCATGGTATCTGGAAAGTCATACAGAATGTGCGACTGAACTGATGGAAAGACCCAAAAAGAGAGAAAACATTCAATGCGACACCTGTTGGCCTTCGTTACATCGCCTTGATCGCCTGTGTGCAGCGTACACAGTGTCCATGGACAACTCGGTCCACACCTTCGTCATGGAGGCCTTCAGCCTGTCCATTCCCGATTTAATTGCTTTGTGTTCTACCGGTTCACTGTCGTCACTGTCAATGGCGTCATCATGTACCTTTTCTCCTTCAGATTTGCCCTTTGGAGTACGCAGAAGACACGGAGCGACTGCTGGGATTCGTCCTACCGCACGACGACTCCGTCAACGACCGCAACCCCGGGTCGAAGCTCTGCAACTCGCAAAAGACTACGGAGGAACTTTGGAAAGGTGAGTTTATTTTTGCGCAATTCACATATGAGCAATATCGTCGTCTTCTCCTTCTAATCCGCCGCTCTTTTGCTCCTTCTCCCTGAACAAGAACAGTCTGACCTCGATCTGCGGCACGTTGCTGCTAGTGTAGCTCGGGACTTACGCATCGTCTTCCTTGTGCATTATCTCCTCCTTGGCTCTCAAAACCTTCTTCTCGGCGTTGACCCCCACCAGGTAGTAGACGGCAAGGAAAAAGAGCGCGCCTCCGCAGCAGAACCCGGCACTCACCTGGTAGATGTTGCCCACATCCAGGTCAGTGTGCGTCACAATCTGACCGCTGGCCAGGCTCCCCACGCCCAAGGCTTAGTTTTTGAAACAAAAAACTACTGTATGAACCAACCAAAAAGAGTCTAGACGTTCCCTTTTGTCACTTCTTGCTTTTTCTTCACTTTTCTTTTACCCTCCTGTGATCCTATCATCACCATTACCTTAGTGTGTTACACCAAGATGCAGAGCACAGATGTGAGGGACATTCCAGAATGTAAAAATTTCCCCATGTGAGGAGATCGATATGAGACTTCAAGTTACTGTAAACGTACCCTTAGATAAGTCCAATTCTGTTTACCAACTGTGTACTCTATCGTATTGACGGTGGATGCCATGGTCCCGATGAGATCAGGCGGGGCGATCATGTACGTGTATTTCATCACGCAGACCCAGTTCACCTGGTAGATAAAGGCGTCCAGAGAGGAGAGCCAGACCGCGTATGTTGGTGGGCTCTGTCTAGGATTTCATTATTCCCTTAAGCAACCTCGTTGTGACTGACCAGAATTGTGTTTTTCTTACGAGATCAGTGAATACATGAGGACCCTCGAACACTCGAGCAAGGTCGCCAAGGTCATGTAGTTGACCATGCCGACAAAGTCTATGATGTACGTGGAGAACGGCAGTAGCAAGATGCTGGCGAGTCCGCCAACGACGGCAGAGTTGCCTAGCAGAGATTGCACCACAAAGAGTTTTTACCATATCGGCTGTCTGTGTCTCACCGAGCAGCGTTGTAGACGCTCCCAGTTCGTCCTGCAGGTAGAGCGCGTAGTAGTTTCCTCTGACACCCACGAGGATCCCCAGCATGAAGAGGATGGAGTACACGATGCACGCGGGAATGGTGAAGAGGTCGCCGAGCGCCTCTCGCGTCCTCTGTATCTTTTCTTGCCTGGACACGTCCAGGAAGAAGACGATGACACACGCGGCAAGTAAGAAGGCGTCGCACACGTAGTATGTTAAACGGAAGTCATTTTCGTCTGAAATTAAGCATTTTTTGTCAAGATTTTTTGCCTACCCCAGTCACACAATGGGAGTCCGGAAAATTTACCTCCTGACCCTGGTTTTCCTTCTCGGATGAGAAACTCGGCTGCGATGGGAGAAGTCGCTACCGCCACCATCTGCCAGAAGAAGATGTACGCGAAGTCGCTGTCGTGTTTCTTGGCTAACTTGAGGGCGGTCGCGTCCATCAAGGAGTAGACAGAACTCATGGTGCACTGGAAAATCATGCGCAGGGCGAAGTAGGACCAGAAGGTCAAAGTTTTCGAGCCCTGTTCGACCATGCAGGTCTCTATCCCGGGGTAGTTATTGACCGGGCACTGCTCGACCATAATGACTTCTTCCTGGTCAAGTCCAGCGCTCGCCATGCAGTAAGAGTCAAATGTGGAAAAGGTGGAGACTTCAAAATCATCCTTGCTGACGTCTTCTTCGCAAGAGAGATACTTAGACACATTGACGAATCCTCCCAGCATTTCAGCGTTTGCTGCGCATGACTCCGGTGTCTCGATCTGATCGCAAAGGCTCCACTGGACACTTGAGACGACAGAGTTGCCTTCGCTTAGCTTGGTCACGGTCGCAAGGGGCTCCTGCACCTCCTCTCGGTAGCGGGGGACATAGGCGAAGCTGGTGGCACTGGCGCCGCAGACCAGAATGTTGACGATGAGGATAACGCGGTACCCAACCTTGTCCCCCCAAAATCCTGCAATACTTGGGCTGCTGTAACTCTAACCTTTTCCTGAATTGTTGTACACAGTCGGGTATGAAAGAGATTCGACCTAAAACTGACTGGCATTGAAAAAGAAACATCACTGAAAATCGTCTAATATCATATTTTTCGTGATACAATGATTTATTAATGTTGAGAACAACAGACCACAAAAGTTTATTGAAAAATCTAACCCCTATCAAGTAATCAGGTTTGTGACACTATCAAGATTTCTTAGATTTCCCATCAAAGTTTTCTTCGGAAGGTTTCAGTATTGTCAGTGACTAAAATGGCACCATCTTTTAAGGAGTGACGATTCCCGGCCCATGAAAGAGTCAGTAAACTCATACCTATGACTGGTTGTGCGAGAAAAGTGACAAAGGGCAAAAGTCCATTGATGTTGCTGATGTCCTCCAAGGAGAGTCCGAGGTCGCTCATCTGGAGTGTGACGTAGGGAAACAGCATGTTCATAGCTAGAAAGAAAAAAGGTTGTCTCGTAGCAACTTCCACGAAGACGTCGAGATTCTCGCACCAGCTGCCCATAGGAAATATGCCGCCTTGATGGGTATCACGGCAGTGTTGATCTTGAATCTCTCCCTGCTGATGTTCAGCCTCATCGTGAGGAGCACCTGAGAGAGACTGAAATTGCGATCCAAACTCAGAACAAGAGATAAGAAAGTCATTGCATCACAAACTTTCTGAAATTTCTTCAATATGAAGTAACGTGACCTTCTCGGTGCTCTGCAATGCAAAGGATGAGTGATATTAGATCTTCTTGCTTTGTCCTTGATCATTCATTTGGGTCCACATCAGCCAGACCCAATATCTCCAGGGTATGAGTCTATTCGGTCTCAATAATACAGTCCTCGCCATAAGAAATTACCGTGGAGCAAAATCAGCTGTGTATGCAGCTTTTAGTTCAGCAGGGGTACCTCGGATGAGTTATTGAGAGTGAGACACAATATGAGGTTCAGAAGTTCAACATCTTGACTGCCCATCTTGATACTACCAAAGGCAGCCAGCTGGAGAGGGAGGCACGCCAGAGATGCTGGAATTTGGCTTTTTCAAGGGGTAAAGCTTTTGAAAACGACCATTACTGGCCAAAAAACAGGAACTCCATAGAACTGTTGTAGTAATCAAGTCCACTCTGACATTATTCAAGAACAACCCAAGAAGTATTTAAAATTCTTATCTGCAAAAGATCTAACGTGGACTACCTCTAGCATAACTTTTATTTTGGATTTGTTCACATTCATTCAGATGCTTTTGGAGAAGACTTCAGCGAACCCGGGGCAATGTTCCGGGGAAATCCCCCTCGAGGCTCCTTACTCCCGTTGACCCAAGAGTACCTGGACTCTGTGCACAGAGGAGTCGCCGACGTCGTTACCGTCAAGAACTTGGAGTACTTCTCAGGGTCGACACCACTCAAGCCCGAGGCCAAATTCAGGCATGCCAGTGATTTTCATCTAATTTCGTCCTAATTCCTAAAGCCGAAACAGGCTCAAATGTGACCTCATCGGCCTCGACCTTGAGGGCGACGGCCGCCGACGCTGTCGTCTGGCCCTCGACGTGGCTGCACTTCCTGGGCATTTCCATCACAGATTGAAATTTGCGGATCCCAAGAGGCTCATCTTGCCAAGAGGATGCGAGGCTGAAGTCGACTTTTGGATAGAACGAGAGTCAAAGAAGTAAGCGTATGAAATGCTCGCACAAAACCCGTAACCGATACATACAGTGTGATATCCCAGAAGGGCTGGAGCAGTGGGTGATCGGTCCTTTTTTGAGTCACACTGTATGCTTTTACTACAGTCAGTGTGTTCTAGGGCTTGCGAGTAGTGGTTCGAGCAGGCAGTCATTGCCCACTGGCGCAGGTTGCAAAATTGACTTGGGTAGCCAGTGCTATGGGTACAGATATCCAGTTCAACCATATTTTGTGTACCCATGGACTTAGCTACGGACTCAGTAGCTGTGGGTACGGGGACTGTAGGAAAAGTGGTGTAGGTTCCCATGCAACAAGAATGGGCATGGCTACCCATTAAGCCGTATACGTGTCCACGACTTCATGTGCACGTACTGTTATCGGTACAGTTTATCCAGGTGAGTGACTCAGGAGTGACTTTCGACCGAAGGTACTTTTTGAGGCAGCATTTTTACCAGTGATTTTCTTCTCCTCCTGGGGTACATATTCTGTTTAAATGTTTTGAATGCTCTTCAGGACGACGTTTCTTCCGTTGCTATCATGTCTCACTTCAAGCGGACCCGTCGAGGTCGCTCGAGGCCTCACATCTGTCCGGGTGTGCGACCTCTCAGAAGAGCAAGATCACCAAATGGATCTGGCGCTCAGGTCAGGCATGTAGTGTGCACTTTCTAAGACGCAGTTGCTCAACACATTCCTTTGCTTGGTCAGTGGAGGTCGCGGAAAGCAGCTGACGGCCTCGGTGACGAGGTCTTCGACGGCTGAGGCAGAGGTAGACAAGATCCTTGGCATTCAAGAAGGCACTTACTACGATTGCGTCATCCCGGAGGATGTTGCCGCGCTCTGGGGGCCCATCCCGATGGGGCCGCTGCCCGAGGGTGTCCACGTCAACTCCTGCAAGGCTGTCACGCATGGGTGAGTAAAAGGGAGATACCGCGTGAACAGTCGAAATAATCCCCAAAATGGAGTTGTTGACTGCTGAGTTGGATCTGAGAGCAAGGCCTGGATCCTAAATGTCCATCGACATTAGCAGAATTTCCATTTTGTACGAACCTTAAAGCCTTACCTGAATGATTGCCTCATGTGGTCTTGTCTCACCAACATCGATTGTTGCAGAATTCTCGATGCCACAGGAAAGAAACTTTTTTCCGTGTATCTCCTGCACTCTCTCCCCCTCAAGATGTCCGCCATCCAACTGTTCGTGGGGGACAAGATGGTCGTGGTTGCACACCTCGTCGGGAAGGACACGCTGGGAGAGCACAACGAAGAATTTGGACTGAGTTCTGAAGTAATGAGGCTAGATCTACCTTTCGATTAGTCCGTAAATGTGAGTCGAAGGCCAATGTCCGGGTCTTGGGCCTAGAAAATCCCCCCAGCTTTAGTCAGATGCATGAAAGCAAAGATCCCAAGCACTTCTCTTCTAAGGAAGTAGTCTGAGGCTTGGTTACAGTCCAAATTTTTCTCTAAGAACGTTCTAACAGAGGTGTTCACACCTTAGTTTTCGTCCAGGGCTTGGCGAGCTATGATAATCAAGGATAACTCAGGAGATTGGGGCCTTTGTACGGCTGCGTGGCTCGGGATGAAGGCCGGAATCCCTGGGCAACTGCCAACCAGGCACTCCAGGGGTCGGCAGGGAATCCCGGGGAAGCCGGGATACTTCAAGATGTACTTCAAGAATCTCAGGTAGGATCTTCTATGAAATGGATTCAAAGGGACTCTTTCAACAAATCTAGGGAAAAAACCCCTAATATTTTGGCCAAAGCAAGAAAAAACAATCGGTCAACAGAACATCATCATCCGGAAGAAGTAACTTCCTTTGTTACTTAAAGTAACTAATCCAATATGCAACAACCCAGCTTAAGCTTACCATACTCAATTTTCCAAGGAGCGGCACTTCAGAGAGCATTGTGCTTCCTCAAAACTTCACGAGCCGCCGATATCGCTTCTCCTTGGCCTCCGGGATGATGGACGTGGACTTGGAGAAGGGCGTCATCATCGTGCACAAGAGAAGAGCCCGAAATCAGGACATCCAAATGCCTCATCTGGTCACTCTCTCCTTCGTCACGTCCCTGCTCTACCTCATGGTCCTGCCCAGTCCAGTGGGTGACGTCGAAGACTCAGGCACACGACGGCACGCTAAGGAGCCTACCTCAGCCGCGCCCTTCAGGCCAATGTACGCGGACGCGGCTTTGCTGACATTCCTAGCCTATTGCGGCTGGAGAGAGAGGAGCAACATCGCTACCAACAGTAACATGAGAGTCTTCTACGGAGGTGGCGCTGCTGCTGGTTGCGGCGGATCTTTTGCTGCGGTCGCTGCTTCTGCTACTACATTTGATGCTGGAGCAGACGGCTGCGGTGGCTGCGGCGGCTGTGGCGGCTGCATCACAGGAGACGGAGGCATCATTGGTGGCGAGGGCGGCGGTGGCGGCGGGATCTTTGATGGATATGGAAGTGGCGACGGTTTCTTCGACGGCGGTTGGGGAGATGGTGGCGGCCTATTCGGACTTGGCGATGGGGGAGGTGGAGGAGGGATATTTGGGCTTGGCGGTGGCGATGGCGGAGGTGGCGATGGAGGAGGTGGCGGTGATGGTGGAGGCTGCGGTGGTTGCGGAGGTTGAACAAGTGGACTGCAAGTCAGACTGAGTTGTGATAGCAACTTTTTGTACGAAGTTAACTGCAATACTGTTATTACTGTCGTGTATCCAATATGCATGACTTTTTACAATCTCATCACAATTGTTTACTATTCTTGTACCACATCACACAGTTTAGGATATCTCATATTACTAGAATATGTTCAATCATGTTAAGGAGTAATTTTTTTCACGTTTATTCCTTGCTAATCATTAATATCTAAACGCTCACAGCTTCGTGTCCACCATCGGCTGTTCCTCCTGTAGCGCCTTTTTGCGTTCGTCGATGGCGCGTAGGATCTTCTTCCTCGACCCGATTTCGATGTTCATCTCCATCAGGTTCTGCTCGTTCAGCAGCATCAGCGTGTCCAAGTCGATCTTCTGACGGGCAAAAATGCCGGAATACTGGAGAGGAGGAAAAGAAATCAGTGGTGGATATAAACAATCTCAGTGGTCTCGGTGGTAATCTAAAAGTCACCGCTATCGACATGGCAAGAACATATGGGCTGCACGGTATGTACGTATAGTGTGATCAGTACAAGACATAACCTGTTGTAGTCCCAGGCCGGCCAAGAAAACGTTGATTTCAGCGTCAGTGGAGTGGCCGTCCGCGTCTTCCTCGTCTGAGGTATTGTTGTCGCTTTCGTCGTTCTGGATGGCGAACAGGGTGTGGGCGAGGCTGCCGCGCCTGAAGGCGACGCTCCCAAAACCCGGACGGTCGAAGATCCCGGAGAAATCCCTTTGCGCCTGTGGAGGATTCAAAGAGTCGGCGGTATCGGAGGCGGAGGAGGTTGTGGCAGCACTGGCGACGGCAGCACCGGCGCTGTTTGCCAAGAGTGGTGGGGGCCTGGCGATCCCACCGAAGTCCGAGCTCCTGTCGTCCTCTGTCACATTGTCTAATTCGTTGCTCTTGACGAAGAGGATCTCGGAATCCCTCCTGTATCCCGAGAGGCTCCTCACTGTCCTCTTCCCGTCGGACTCCATCCCGGTGACCTTGAAGGCCTCACCCTCAGCCACTGCGGCCGCCATCTTCTTCTGCAACTGTGCTTTCCTGAAGACAGTCCCGACCACGGAAGAGGTCTTCTTGCTGGTGTTGGAGGGTTTGACCCCGACCATGTTGGAGAAGGAGAGCATCGACTGGGACACCAACGAACCTCTTCTTCCTGGGACTACAGTAACGTCCTCGGAGACTGAGGACGCTGAGGGAACCTCTGAGGCCGTCGTTTTTATTTCATTTCTGTTGGCCTCCAAGAGTAGCTGTCGGTCAGCTTTTTCTTGCACCTAATGATAGCATTCAATAACAGTATGTTAGGGCACATGCATTGTGAATGTGATCATTGTGCGCTCATCCTCACCTTTTTGAAGTTCTTGAGCAGCTTCTGGTGTTCTTTTTCCGCCTGATCTTTCTTCCTCCTTGCTTTCTTGGGATCTTCCGTCTCCTGCTGGGAGACGACCGTGTCCAAGTACCTCAGGATGTCGGTACAGTCGTTCATGGCTGCGAGCTCCTTGGCAATGTGCGTATCGATATCCCTGCACGATGACATTGATGCAAAAAAAACATATAAAGTCACTGTACATACGGTGCGTAAAAACCTCGAGTAGACATTGACGCCGAAGTTGACGAGGAAGGTGACGCACGCCATGTGTCCCCTGGCCGCTGCCAGATGAAGACCGGTGTTCCCGTAGTGGTCGTACTTCTCCGGGTCGCCGCCGCGTCCCACCAGCAGCCTGAGAGCGTCCAAATTGCCTTCAAACGCAGCCCAGCTAAAAAAATAATTCCAGATGTAGCCGTTATACTGAGAGTTATGCAAGGAAATCTTTGATGGCCTTGACTTTGTTGACTTTTTTCTTTTCTTTCCAACTTTTTTCTGCTCTTCCCGTGAGAAAATTTTGCGGGTTCACTCTGTAAAAATGTATCAGGAAGCTGTCGCCAACTTTTTCATAACTACCGGGCAAATTTGCAATAAAATGCCACAAGACACTTAAAGGAAAGTGGGAAAAAATGTCATGCATGCATTTGCTAAACGTCTAAAAACAGTGCGAGTCACAAAAAGTGGTCACTGAGAGCAAGATGAAGAATAAAAGACTGACTAGGCAAACCGAACGCGGCCTCTGTTCTCTGACCGACGCAATTTGCGAAAACTTTTATGACAAGCAATGAAGTCATAAAGCTAAATCAGAATTGAAAGTGTGCAAGATTTGTTAAAAATCTATATTAGTTAAAATTGTTGCTGTAAGACTGCTTGCTGACGTCCACGAGCAGCCACACGTCCTAAGCGACTGAGTCTAGACGGACGTTGGTGTACTAGAGGTGGAGATCCCACCTTTCAGCATAACCAACGTTGTCAAACGTGAGCAAATTTGTGAGTCTGGAGAAAAAAGTGACCCTGTAGCTCGGTCAAAGAACATTGAACACCCTGTAAGTGACGCATGACTACTGTTCTACACTGCAAATTGTCCTCACAGCGTTGGTGTCATTCCATCCTTGTCTTTGGTGTTGCAATCCTTCTTGGTCGCTTCTCTCAGGACCTCCAGGTATCCGTCCTGCGCAGCTCGATGGTAGCGATCAGACATCCTTTTTTCTATTCTCTGTCTTCAAGGGTGGAAAAAGTGTGGAGCTCGATTCTCACTCTCCAGCCGAATAAGTGTTCTTCTTATCTTATCAGGACGAAATTATTGCTTGCTATTCATTATCGTCATCATAGCTGGAGCGAAGGAAAAAGGCAAAAGCCTCGTGACCTTTTCTAGACTTGGACTCACTGTATGTTGCACAAACTGGTGGGTTTTTTTCTGAGCTTGCAAGAGTTTCACTAGGAAAAAGGTTCGTTCTGTGTTTCTTTTTCTTGCCTTCATATGGTTATAATTATGGTCTTCAGTCTCGTCTCAGCTCCGTGAGCACAAAAGCCAAGCAGCGGACACAAGGGGAGAGATCAGACGTTGTCTTGGCACGATTATTTTGTCCGGAATTCGTCAAGGAGTGAGAGGATGACTTTTTCGTCGGTGTCACTGACCAACTTTGAAGTAGCACAATGGACGCACTCATGATTAGCCGTCGGTGACATCACTAAACTCACCAGTCGTGGTGCCAGCAGAAGCAGCTTTGCAGTCACCTGTGCTCGCGCGCGTGCGTGCGTGCGTGCGTGCGTGTGTGTGTGCTACTACTGCAATGCCATCGATCCACTCCCACCTGCCAGACACCCCAGACAGGGGTTCCCCTTGAGGTCTGTGCAGGGTGCTGTTTGCTCAGCTCCACTCATGGATGTGCTGAGCACGGACGAGCACGCCTCATACGCTGCATGCCGACCTCACTCGGGTGTGGAGTACAACGGGGCTTGCAGAGGAAGAGTCCCAAAGGTTCTGGAAAGGTCTCCGCAGTGGACCTGCCGCAGTTGGACATGTTGGACACAGTTCTCCCGAGCCTTCCAAACACCAGCTAGCTGGCGGTGGACACGGGCTTGACCTGAACAGTCTCGACGAGGATGAACACGGTGCCGGCGGCAAAAAGTCCCTTCTTTTCTACTCGGCTGCTGTTGATCAACATTCCATCTTGGCTGACGCAACCTTTAAATGTGGATTTGGGATTCGATTGACCATTTTATGGCCAAACAAAAGTCCTAAATAACTCGCATTCTAGCAAAGTTCAAAACTCCAAGTTCTGAACATTTTGTTGCTGAACAAGTTTTACTGTCCCTCGTAAAAGTCACGCGTCAAAGTTGACAAACAATGTCTAAACTTCGAGGTTTGACAGCACCAACAATCATGTAACCATTGTCTTCTTCACCTTGGTCAACTTCTCCAAGTTGTGAACCCCTGTCTATGCAGAATTAGTGCGCGTTTTTCTTTTTTTTTTCTTCCCTTTCCTGACGCGCTCGCTCCTCTCTACGTTGGTCACGCTCCAGCGCTCACCGATGGTGTCGTCATCCAACGGTTGGAGCTCTTTGAGGTCGATGGAGGCCAGACCTGCAACGACGCCACCCTGTCTGTAGCCGAGGGAGGGGGCGCAAACCTTCGAGCTACGTCCGGAGTGGGATGAGGCGACCTTTTTGTTTCTCTGCCAATTCACACATTGTCAGCTTGACGGCGGAAAAGTGGTCAATTCGCCAATTTTGCCATTCTTTGCTCCCCGCCAATTGCCATTTTCTCCTCCTGGATGGTGCCAATTTTACCTGACAGAAAGTGGATGAAACAATAGCTCTTCAGCATCAAAATGCCCGAGTCCTGGTCAATTTGGAAATTTTCGATTCTCGCTAGGGTGAACTTAATCAAGCACCGTAGAGTCTGTGCTATAAGCAGCAAATGCATACGCGGTTACATTTTGCACAGAAGAGGTGAGGAGCAGTGACTGATGTCAAACTTTTCAGCACATTTGAACTATATACTTGTATATGAAGGCGAAAGTGTATCTAGGCCAGTCTGCAAGTCATTCTGAACTTGAACCGTGCATTTCTCCTTAAACAGTGACCACCATCAGTAGCTGGATTGTATGTACATGAATCTCGTACACATCATAGATGACTGGTTTTTTGACCCCCATCAAACAATATCGATTGTGACAGGTCTCGCCATCAATGTGCGCTATGTTTGTATGCGCATTGTGCAACAGCTGCTGACTGGATGAAGTCATGCAGGAGATTCTGCTGGATCAACAATATTGTGCACGAACTTTAACTTCAGACATCCTCAAGACTGGATTTCTTTATGAGTCTCTTCTGGCATGACCTCATGACGTCTCCCTCGTGTCAGACCCAGACTCTCTGGGACACTGAACGAGGAGTGGTTTGGGAGTGACCAAATTTACCAACGACACACAACGATACTGAATAAGGGCGCAAAAAGTTAAGGTCAACCTTGCAAAAATGTATGTTTTTGCGAACCATCAGCTAATTAATAACGCTTGCGTAACACGAAGTCAACGGGAAAACAGATTTTCTGCTCTCTGGTGAAGATCACATAAATGAATTCGGAAACATCTTAATTTTGCACATACTTTTTTAAGACCTCACATTATGATTCGTCCGTGAATCCGTCAGTCTCAGGACTTCCTCAAAGTCCCACATTTCAAACGTCAGAGAAAAAAGCAATGTTGTGTTGTGTAAGTAGCAGCCGCCAAAGGGAAGAGGAAGTTGGACAAAAATATATATTAATCCTCTCATTAGACATGTCATGATTCAGTAAAAAAGGACTATTCAGTGTGTAAAATTGCGACTTAAAGGTCAATTTAGTCGCCAAGATTTAACAGTTCTTTAAGAAAGACTTTTTTCTGTTGTTATTTTTTCATATCATGGCCTCCTCTGCCCTCTCCCGTTACAGGTTTGACAGCCCGAAAAAGCAAGATAGCGATGACTTCGAGGCCACCGTTACTCTCGGTACTGCTCCCCCGGGACTTGGGCGAGCAGTTGCGGTCCCGCTGGCCCTACCTGGCCGCCCTGGGCGCCGGCTGCCTCGTGGGTGCCTCGGGGGTCTTCCTGGTGCAGAGACTCTCTCGCAGGGTAGAGATCGGACACTCCAGGTAAGAAGGAAACGTGACTGGTGGATGTCTTCTTCGACTGCCACCCAAAACTAACGAAGTGAACGTGTCAGCTCTAAAAAGACTTCCTCTCCAGCGCCTCCGTCTCCCTCAGTAAGGAGCTGACGAGCCTACACTCGACCATCAAGGACCTGAGGGAGGCGATCCAGGAGCTCAAGGAGCAGCAACAACATAAAAAAGGACTGAAGTAAGAATGCGTGGCAAGCGATGACTGCGTACTTACGTACGTGATATTATACATTTAGCCTTGTCAGTGCTGTATTTTTCGGGTCTTAACCGAGCTTTCATCTGTCCGAGGCCATAGACAAGTGGAGGCCCGAGGACCACGTGCGTCAGGCCCTGGACAGGCTAAAATGTCAGTCAAGAAGAGGGAGATATCGTAGTACATAATGGCTAGGTAATTTATACTTTGGGTTGTTGCTTTTCCCCAGAAATCTGCAGTAGAAAGTACTTAGTGAGTTAGTACCGGGTGTTTCATGATCTGTGCTTGGAAAACTCTGCATAGCTGCATCATTTGAACATCATATGAAGCAATGTTGACATTGACTGAAGGAAAATCTTGTTTTGTTTTTATTTCTAACTCTTTGATTATGTTGTCCTCATTTTGTCAAAAGGCGTGTTGCTTTGCAGCGAGCAGCGATCAATGTAGCGACTGCCTAGCTAAAGATGAAATACACAGTCCGGTCCCATCGGAGACTGCACTGAACAAGCTGGGATGTACAGTAAAGAGACTGGGAGCATAAAACCACATTTCCCGTGCATTGTCCGTACGCATCTTTCGTGATAGAGTCCAAAAATCAGGATAAAAAAGCATGGTTGAGCCACAATTTTGGGTCAATCTTGAAGATGGATTGTTGTAAAAGAAGGCCTGTTGAGGGCCTGAGCGTTGGCTCCAAAGAAACCTGTCCACCGCCAAGTACAGTGAACTGGAGCCGCCGGAAAAGAGGCTGTCCATCGTTAGCTCGTTGTCGTGCATCGTGCAAGGGGATCACTTAGAGACAAGAGCAATGAGGACTCTACTGATGCAAGTACAGTAGAAACCACTTAGACGAGACGTGTCCGTTACAAGGCTTTTTTCCCCATTTTCCGGTTATTGTAGCTGCTGCTCCTTTATCAGCGTCAGTGACGTCGAGAAAGGTCCTTTCTGTCCTAAGATACATATGACTCTTGACAGAAGGACAGGAATGGCCCCTTCATCCAAGGCATATTTAGATCACTTTTATCGGTAAAAGTTTCTTTTCCTAGCTTTTGGTCCCTTTTTCTGACTGTCTACTTAAAGCAAACTGTAAGACTAATATTTGGTGCTTGCAGAAGTTGCGATTTTTGGCCTGATCAGTGATCAACGGTTCACTGACCAGCTACTGTTGAGTCATCTGTGACTCCCACTGCCACACAGGTCTGCTCTCCGAACTGTGACCTTCTCGACTGACAAGGACGAGCGCGTCTACACCAGTTCGGCTTTGACCCCCGTCAGCTCCTCCGCGTCCACCTCGGCCGAGTTCTTCTCCGCCATTTCCTCGGACGAGGAATTCTTTGACTTGCCCACTGATCCCGAGGAGGACGGAGATGAAGATGTGATCAAGTCGTCATCTACGGAAAGTGATCAAGTAAAAAAAATGCATTGCTATGTAGTGAGGGGAGGGGGAATGTGTTTAGTTACTGCATTATTTAATTTTTTTCAGATTCTGGAACTGTTCAGACTGACAGACGATTTGTGTGAGGAAGGAACAGACGCAGATCAGCGAAGGGCCCTGCACATTCTCAGGGAGAAGGAAGAATTGGTCAGTTTAGCAATTGTTCCCTCCCGAAATATCCATAAGTAGTTTTAATTACGCAGGGGGATTTTGCGGAATGACCTTTGAGCAGTTTGAAATCAACTTTTTCCTTTGAGTACAGCTGAAGCGAGACTTGAACTTGCAAAAGACCGAAAACGTCAATGACTACAAAACAACGCTGGCTTCAGGAGTGCCCATGGAGTGACGAATGAGAATGTCAGTGACGCAGAACCGTCGTAGACATCTTAGACGTGTATCTCCCCCATTAATTCATTAACATTGTCTAATGACTCATTTTTTTTCAATGTACTGGAGTGAGAAAGCACAACTGACACCTCCAATGCGTGTTGATTCATTTTCGTCCTCCTTCAGCTTGGTGCGAATAGCGAATTCCTTTGGCGCATGTGCAAGTTGCTGTACTTGTGTAGCAACAGCACTGCCACGAAAGAGGAGAAGCACACCTTGATCGAGGAGTCCATGGCCTTCGGCTCCAGAGCCGTGGGGTGCAACGACCTTAACTCGGAGGCGCACAAGTGGTGAGGAAAAAGAAAAGCAGTCATGAGCAGGTTTCTCTCCTACTCACTACTTTTGTATTTGTAGGTACGCCATCGCAGTGGGATCGAGGGGAGAATTTGTGGGCATCAAGGAGAAGATCTTGGACGGCTTCGAGTTCAAGAAGCACGTGGACAGGGCGGCTGAGCTATCACCAAACGATCATACCATTCAGCATCTCCTCGGAAGGTGTGATCTTGAGACTCTTCATTTCTTAACCAAGGGAACGCTCACTCTGGCATAGTCGTGCACTGACATTTCGCCAAAGTGTTGGCCTCTGCCCGTGAAAACAGGTCCTTAGGGAGAAGGATATTACCATACAGCTGTCATGGAGAGGTCACGGTTGCGCTTACGCTAGGAAAGCTACTCTAAAAGTCCCCTACATTTCTCATCCAGTCAAAGACTGCAGTATGCATGGTCCAGAAGGTGTTTCATAACATCTTTCCCGACCTCCGAATCTGTCATTTCAGATTCTGCTATGAGGTCGCGGAGTTGTCCTGGTGGGAGCGCAAAATGGCGGCCACGTTGTTCGCGGAGCCGCCAACTGCCACCATGGAGGAAGCCAGAAATCACTTTTTGGAGGCTGAGAGGATTAAACCCGAAGGCTGGAAAGAAAACAGGTGATTTTTCTAATGAATGATGAAGTTTCGGAGAAGACAAAAGATGATCTAGGACATTCCTGGCCAAGTCGTTCTTGAAGCTCGGAGAATCGGAGGAGGGTCTGGAGTGGCTGCATAAGGCCAGTGAAATGCCGGTCAGAAACCAGGATGTAAGTTAAAAAATCCCAATGCTGGAGATATGAATTTGACATTGTCACTGTCATTTCACAGGACAAGCATATCCAGCAGGAGATTTTCCAGCTGCTGTCAAAGCTCACCAACACATGACAAGAAGATAAGCCCTCAATGGGCTCGAGGAGCAGAAGCTTCAATTCGTTCTTGTGTTCAAGTGAGAATGCGCAATCTGGCAATGCAAACTCGACCTCTTAGGCAAAATTCATCTTATTTATTAAGACAAGGTTGTGGAGGCAGCAAAAGAAAAGTTAATTGAAAGAACTTTTTTCCTATGCTTTCTATAATATAAGGAATTTATTCATCACTATCGTGTCGTATCTGTGGAGCACAGCCTTGAGAAATTTTACGCATGCATACTTCGCCCTAAGCTGTACAGCTTCCGTCCATGAGAGCTGTCCTCACGTATACCGTTCCGGACACGACGTCCTTGTTGTCCTCGTTGTACTCGTAGTCATCGTCGTCGCTGTTCTCCAGGACGTCGGGCAGAGGAAGGCTGAGACTTGATTCGCGCCTCAAAAAACACCTCGAGGGGTCTTGCTTGCTGCTTGGGGAATCTTCTGGATCATTGACGTCATTTTCTTCTGATGGGTTTTTGTCCCCATTGCCAATTCGTTTGGTACCGTTCGAACTTTCAGCCTTCTTGTCATTTTTCAAATCAGGTGGAGGATTCGAGGAACCCATGACAGGCTCAAGCGCCTCATTTTTCTCATCTTTGGCTTTCTTGTCGGGACTTCTTGAGTCAAGAGGCCCGACAGACTCTTGACTCTTGTCACAGTTTGGAACACCTTCATTTGGCTTAGGTAACAGTCCCTTGGATGCCAGATCCTTCTTGCTGAGCCCGAATAAGTTGTCTTCTTCCGCATCTTCATCGTCAGAATCCTCTCCTCCACCAAACATGGCCTCCTTCAGCACGGAGAAGCACATCGGGGCCAGCTCATGGAAAACTCCAACCTCAGTGGCGATGGTGAAGTACAGAAAGATGAAGCCGATAGTGGCCTCGCCACCCTTGAACAGCCTGGCGGTGTCAGGAGCAGGGGTCGACCCAGAGGCACTGTACCAGCTCTTGAGGATATCCGGATCAAGGAGCCCCAAGCAAGGCTTGATCAGGACCACACGGAGAAACTCGTGAACGAAGCCCTTCTTAATCAAGGCCACCCCGTCATATTCGTCTAGGGCACAAATGGACAGTAAGGGCCTAATTGTCAAAGCTATTTAGTGGCTCACTAATAACCTGCTGGAAGTCCTAGATCATCGGGCTTGATCTTGAACCTTTTGAGTCCCTTGAGAAGTTCTTGATAGTAGAAGGCCAACGAGTAGTCGAGGAAGCTGTCGATGGTAGAGTTCTTGTCCGGGAGATTCTTCATGAATCCGTACAATGCCCACATCACATCACTGGACAGCTAGGTAAATTACGTAATGTTCAAAGTCAAGTATAGTTGCACTGGATTTCGATATTACCCTGGGTTGACTAGAAGTCTGGGCCAGGGTGCTAAATCTAATAGAAGTTCTGGGCAAAAATTGCGTGAGATTAAGGACGGGTAATGACTAGACATATTTTCACGTACGGTATATAACATACATCCAGGATCAGTTGTATCCCCAGCTTCAAGAAAATAATTAAAAGTGTGAGAACCACATTCCAGGAGAACCTGAGATGGCCATTCCATAGTCTGGAGGTGAATGTAGTTGCGACATACCATAATTTGAGTCGGCATTTCGATTATATAGTCAATCTTGGAATGTCAATTGTCATTCTGCAATTAAGGTTCTCAAAAGTTTCCAAACGGCGAGACATTTGCCAAATGTAAACTCCATGTGTTCAAGTTTCACCTATGATTAATTTGCCGCAGTATCAATGCAGTTCTAGCAAGACAAAGTACCCTTAACTTAGGATAGCCAAGACTATTACATAGTCAAGTCATTTAGTCCGAATGGATACTTGGTCGGGTCCAGACCAATCATTCAAAAGGCGTTGATAATTTGTCTGGCCCCGACTAATTACGAAAATCAGGGCAGTAAATGCACACGGACTCAATACAGTTAATACGTTTACCAAGTCGTAGCAGACCCCCTGCCAGTCAATAAGGACGGCCTCGTACTCGTCCTCCTGGTTATCGCTGTTACTTCGAATCTTCTTGAACATGAAGTTGTCCATCTTGCTATCTCCATGGATCATACCCTTGAACTCGGCCAACCCCGGGGTCGCGTGGACTTTCTTAAAGATGCGGAACAGGTGACGCTCGAACTTGGTGAAGATGGACAACTGTAAAAGAGAGACTTAGGCAGAATTCCTGCAATTACTGGATGATCCTACCTGATGCTTCAACTCTGGACGAACCTGCTCCAGGTATTTCAGATAGGGTAATAGCCGGTCAGATATCAAAGGCTGCAAGGAGTCATCATCATTAAGGTGCATCTGTGATGAACTAATGACCTACCTTAATGAGCTTCATCTTGGGTAACGTCCTCTCTTGAACAAGCGGATTCTTCCTCAGGAACGCTCTCTTTCCACCCAAATCCTCCTGATGGAGGACCAAAAAAGGGTTTTTGTTCGTTTTGCTCCTTTCATGCCATGGCCCCGTTTCCTTTCTCTGGTACACATACCTGGTACGCCAGGCCAGTGGCGTGTATGCTCGCCAACGCCCTCATCTGCGCCCTCATGAAGCGCACGCCGCAGATCTCGGGCTGCAAGGGCTGAAACCCGCGACCGCGAAGGTCCTCGGACACCACCATGTTCAACTCCTGCTTCTTGGGGTCGTCCGAGAAGGAACAGTGGTAAACTGGAACGCATACACGCACATCAATGTGTACATAGTTCTGCATGTCACCATTAGCTTATGCTATTGAACCGCCACATTTTCTCGCCTTTGGGAATTGGCAGAGCGTTCTTGATCCTCTGCCTAATCTCTGAGAAGGTCTCGAGCTTCTTGAAGAGGATGTTGTACATGTAGAACTCGACGTTGTCCAAAGAGCTGGTGGAGAGATTCTTCGGTACCTGATCATGGTGTATGCAGAACAAATGTTAAGTGTTAGGTCCGCCCAAATAACTTGTGTTGACCAAAAGATACCTTAACGAACCAAGGCTCAATCCTAAGCATGTCGTCACCCTCCCTGTAGGACACCTCCACCATGTACGAGTTGCTGAGCATCCCTGCATGAGCACATAGAACGGGCAATAGTAGTCACCTCGTTACCGTACTAACGTACGCACCTGGAGTTGGATTGGCCGTCGCCTTGACCTCTAGGACTTTGAGCACAGCAGCCAGCAGCCAGTCCGGGTCTTCCCTGCTTTTGTGAGCTACTAGGATCCTCCGGGCCCACTCCTCGGTGATGTTCTCGGGGTTCCGGGGCGCGGGCAACTTATCCGTGAGACCCATGATGTCCAATTTTCTTACATCAGAAGTTGTTTCAACCTTCTTACTGAACTTGACACCATTGAGAGACCTTTCGGCGGGGCGTAACTCTGACAAATTTTCACTCTAGCTTATGTCACCCCACTCCGTTTTCCTGACAAACATTACTGGTAATAGTGAGTTTGCATACTCTCCAATCCTCTGGAGAATCTGGTGGAATTTTGGTCAACTTTGTTGGTGTCAGCAAGGATTGATATGTGACACGTTTCACTGGGATTGAGTTATACCCTTGACGGTTGATTTTCACTCGAAATCAGCTGCCTCTTGAAGAGAGAGGAAAAAATCCTCGGTTCTTTTATTTCCCTGACCGACTTGACCATGACCTTGCTGCAGAGACACTGCAGGAGAACACGCAGATTGTCCTTAGCAGGAAAGTCTCTGCTCTCTCTCATACACGCGTGATAAGAAAGCATTTTGTGACCTCAAAACTGAGGCGAAGTCTTCGTCATTCATTCGTTGTCATTCACTGGTTTCACCTCGTCCAGCTTGTGCCAAGCTTTTTTGAAAGCATTTTATGATGCATCTGATGGCGGTGATGGCGATGGCCACCGTTGGAGTAAGTGTCTGTGCGAGTTCCTTCTCAGCTTTCTCTCTTGACGTAACGATTCCTGTGTTGGCAAACTTCCCGCTGATGCTCACGATGAAGTGAGATATGATGAGGACATTCCTGAAGGAAGCGGTGACGAAAGTGCTCTAAATTCTCCTTGAATCAATCTGGAAAGCCACATAGAGGTTTTTTCCCCTCCTCAGTGATGGAATAAAAGTCGAGCTTGGATAAAGCCTTCTTTATTGAGTGCATTACTTCATCTCTCTCCTTGGCCTCTGCCTTGTCAAATATTACGTGACTTTTATGCAACACCTTATGTATATGCTACGCAGATAAAGAAGCACTTTTAATATATATACATATATAGAAATATATGAACAGACATGGATGTGACGAATAAACACTCGTGGTAGCTTTACTTCTGAGGCCTGCACTCATGGGGGTCCAGGACGTGGATTTTCCAGCCAAGGTACCTAGAGGAATCATGCGTGAGATTGCAACAGACGTCGCTCTTGTCCAAGTTGCTCACTCACCTGTGAGCATAACACTGGTAGTAGACTAGGTCGGGGGTATCCGCGTCGGGCGTCCATTGGATGATGCCCGGCTGGCCCTCTTCGCAGTCGAGGGTCAGTGACCTCTGGTATGCCCCGAACGACCTGATTTTAAACGGGTTCAACAGTGCGCCTGACACGCCGTAGCGGATAAGCTATGTGTATTCGTACCTGAAGGTGTCTGCCGGCTCCGCCGGGTCCTCCTTCCACTCGCATAGACGCCCGGTGGCGACGGCTTGAGGGCCAAGCCTGGTCTGCTCCACTCCGGCGAAGACACGGACCTGACGTCGGCGAATATTGAAATCAAAAAGATTCAATCTATCTAACATATGAAGTGGAAAGTCTTTGTAGGTGGGTGCTTGCGGAGTGTGCGTACATGTGAACGTAGTACGCCTGTGTATGATATGTGTACTCGAACCGCTTGGACAACGCCGAGTGGGTCAACTTTACATTTTAGTCGCGTCTTTTCGTAACTCGGACAAGGTTGGGCACCTGTGCTAGTGTATTAGCTATAAAAAATTCGGTATGGATAAAGAGTACTCTTACTTGCGGTTGCCGATGTGACACTTCTCTTTTTTTGTTACCTTTCTCCTCTGCGCCGGACTCATGAATTGATAGCCTCCCTCCGGGTCGTCCGTTATGTAGAATGGGTGGAACTTCGCGTGGGAATCTGGGTTGGACCCTCCTTCGATCACAAACGTGTAGGTCTTGCCCCGGACGACGTAGATCTCCGGGATCAGCAGGCCGTTTACGTACCACGCGATGCCCCAGCCCACGTGGCCTTGAAGCAAATATCATGACATTGCTGGCCTGATTGTAGAGACTGCAAAACCACACCTGTGATTGCCGCATAACCGTTCTCCCCGCCCGTCGGCCCGATCTGGACGAAGAAGACCCCGTCCTCCGGTTCGTGACACTGGATGGGAGGAACAAACCAGGGATCCTTGGGCCTCCGGGCGGGCTTTGGCCGGTTGCCGCTCCCCGAGCGCACAGCTGAACCCTTAGAGCCGGCCCGACCGGCGATCGGACAGTTCCACTGAGGCACCCTGCCGAACTCCAAGGCCAAGGTGCCCGGGGTGCGCTTGGAATGGTAGCTCACCTCTCCCTATATGAGGCAAATTTATTATTGATATATTATCATCACATGCTATTGCTTAGTACGCTCTATTATACTGTTTTGCCTTGCTATTCACAGGCCCAATGGCCCATATGACGGCCTGACTGGAGTTGGTTTTGATGGGCTGATCAGTGGAGTCTCCGGCCAATAAGGGCCTATCAATGTACAGATATATAACATTCATTTACAAATATTACACTTGGCGCGGTCAAAGTACCGCCTGAACGTGAGCATGTTGAAGTCGTTGATGACGGCCGAGTTGAGGAGTCTCACGTCGTTCTTGGCGCGCCTGCGGCTCAGCTTTGCGTCCGGGCACGCGCCGCGGCCACCGGCGCACTGGCCCTTGGCGTCTAGGTAATAATCATCAGCAAATCCTTGTCCTACAAGACCAAAAATAGCATTGTTGAAAATGAACTCCCTGTGGTCCTTTTTGTCCCTCATGCGTTCTTTGTACCTGTGGTTTGGTCCATCCAGGCGACCGTGACGTCGCCGCCCACCATGGTAGACTTGCTGTCGTCGCCGGACAACCCGAAGGCCATGTACTCGCCCTCCTGGAGCCTGAGGAGGAGAATACATGTTTTGTCCTTAATGCATGCAAGAGGTTGTACCAAGAATGGACAACTCTTTGTCAGCTCAAGACTCATTTTGTGAGATTAGTCAACCAAATGAGCCGGGAAAATTCATTTGAGCGTAGGAAAATTCACTTGTTATGACGGCAGAGTTGCAAGATGAGCAATCAGTCTCAAGGCCCCGACCGTGGCGCACATACTCACTTTGCCACCAGCTGTGTGACGATGCTCTTGCCGGCGATGGCCCACCTGACCTCGAAGCCGCTCTCCCTGTCCAGGATCTCGCAGTTCAGCTTGGTCTGGGGCTCGATCCCCAACATCCTCAGCGACGGCGGGACGTTCAGATCGCGGGGGATCTTGATGTGACCGAAGTCGACGAAGAAGGCCACGCACCACACAGACAGCCATTCTGGCGAGGAGGGACAGGCAGACAGATTCTTAAAAATACAGAGTGCATCGTACAAATTCGCCGGGCTTCTCCTTACCCACATCGAAGACCGTGAGGTCTCCGGGCAGGACGATGACCAATGTCTTGCTGTCGTACTTCTTCAGAGGTTGGTCGGAGCCATTTTCGTCAGCGATAAAGATACCTGTGGGAGGGACAAAAGGCCAAGCTCGATGGCAAAAGAGGTCACTTTCCTCGTTGTCTAAGTCCGCCAACCTTCGGGTCCGGGTCTCTGTCCGGTGCCAGCCCAAAAGTGAGCGTCCGGCGCGGTCCCGTCGTAGCTGAACGAGGGGATGAGGAACGTCTGAGCGTCCACAACCACAATTCTGGAAGTGTCGGCACTTTGTTTTTCGGTGCTTCCTCACTCATTGCTCACATTAGGCCACTTACGAGGAAGGGAGAGAAAAACCCATTGTGCTCACGCTCAAACATCTGATCGCCCATTAATATTTTCTACAGGTTTTTTGCTTCGTTTCAGTGTTGCGGAAGAGTCGAAAAGACAGGAAGTGAATCTTCTGCTCCCTCCTGTTCATGTCAGCTTTTGCTTCCGCTTTTTTTTGCCCTCGTGCAGAGGTGAAAATGCTTCAAGGGCTTCATCACTATTTTCGTCCACTGTCACAGTGAAAACCCAAAGCAACACAAAAAGTGGAAAATGTCTTAAGTCTTATCTCTTGCACTCTTTGAGAATGGGGTTGGATGGGGGGAACATTCACACACTCTTCACCTGTCTGACTTGACGTCGTGGATTCCATCGAATCCGGAGATCTTTTGCGGCCTGGGGTAGTCCAACCTGTCCGGGAAGGTGACCTCGCCGAAGTTGACGTCGAAGGCGCGGCACCACACCGACAGCCATTTGATGTCCTAATGATAATGATGGTGAGGCGAAGAAACATGAGGTGTTGTACTTCGTAAGTTCTACTCAGCCAAGCGGAGTTTTGCTACCTTGAGCGTCTTGTCCGACGGCAACGTCAGGACGAGGTCCTTGCCCTTGTAGCGCTGCACAGGGTTCAGGGGAAAGTTGTTCACGTGTCCAGATTATCTGATTCAATTATCTTGGCCATCATATCTTATGCACTGGGGAGCACAAACACTAAGAAGCGTATTTGAGTAGCTCAGAAGCCCTGGTAATGTGGCAATCCTGACTGTCTGATGCCTGCACGAAATTCTTTGCTGTTGTCAACATCCATAATACAAGACTATTTTTCCTATGCCAGACAGTGATAGGTAGTGAGCATCCTTACCTATTTATTCATTTATCATTACCTATTACCAGGGTTTTAGTGTTTGTGCCCCACCCTGCACTCGGGACCAAAGCATTTCTCAGCTCAGCCAATTATTGATATCAATAATTGATACTTGCTATCAATAGTTGACATCGAGATGAATGATACTTCTTGAATCACTTGTCCGAAAATATGAAGAAGTAACATGTCATGATGTGTAGGTATGCGGTATAAGCATGTGCGTGTATGCATTCCACGCGCACACATGATTGCTCAGTTGCCTGCACTGATTATCTCTATCTGGACACGTGTTCACAACGTCCCTTGAGAACTTCGTTGCTGCCTTTTTCATTGGGAATCTGGAATCCCGACCCCGAGGGTCGCCCGGAGGATCCGGCGTAGAAGTAGGCATCCGGACCTTGTCCGTCATAGGCGAACCCGCGTACATACAGGGTCCTGCTGTCGACGGCGAACACCTCGCCCCGCACCCCGTGGAAGCGGTCCTGGAACGACCCCACCGGCTGCCCCAGGTACTTGGCCGACGAGCAGGCGACGGCGGTGAAGAGGCCGGGCAACAGCAGCAGTAACGACATGACAGCGAGGCTGCTGACAAGATTGACTTTGCCACAAAAAAAGTTGGTTGTTATTTCATCATTTCACCTGATTATATGTGCAAGAATATGTGTCAGTGGAGTCCCTCATGAATTGAGGCTTCCCTCATTTTTCAAGCTGCCCCTTTTAGGTCATGATGACCCTTGTGACTTCCTGCCCCAGTGGCTTTTAATGCCCAGATAGACGGCTGAAAAAAGCAGAGAACAAAGACAAAAAATTAGCAAGCTCTTTTTTTCGCCTGTTACCTCATGAAGCACTTGTCACATCGACCTTGTGGATCAGCAGTTCATCATAGATCTCTTACTCAACCAGACAAAGATCGACTCTTTTCTCCCTCTTCCTCGTTACTGCTGTGCATTCTTGTAGAAGGACTAATTAAAGTCCAGGCTGAGTTTATAGATAAAAAGAGCTTCAGATGCAAGACTGAGATGACGACGTCCTAAAACTCTGCCAGACACAAGAGGATAAAGTATTATGGGGGGGGGCTCCTTTTTTTTCGCTTCAAGCTACAAAAGACTTTCAACTCTGGCAAAAAATGGACGCAGCCTGGGGCTGCCACAGCCATCCATGGAGTCGGAAATGAGTGTGAACTATGAACTACAAGCAAGTGTGAGAACCAAGACTCAATCTGACGTCTGTTTATTGCTGTTATTTCGCCAATTCTTTTGCCTCCCTTCCAAGGACTTGTGCAACATTTCCTGGAGGCTGTTTTCGAACTGAAAATTAGGCCCTGAAGTCATGGTTCACCCTGTACCGAGCCAGGTGGGGAAGAAGTCTTGCTTCACCCTGTACTACATCTGCGCGTCCTGGACTTTTGGAAGACGTGACTCACCCTGTACTGCATCTTCGCATGGGCGTGGTGGAAACTTTGAAATTGCGCCTCACCCTGTGCCTGCAGCTGCGTCTGGTGGAGTTTTCGTATGGCTGCGATACTTTCTTAGACGGAAATCGGTCTCTGACATTGAGCGCTTCCATCTCTCTTCCTCCTTGCGAGAGGCCGTTTGCACTGGCACATTTTTTTTCTGCGCCACCGAGATTGAGCAAGTGAAAACAGGTCCTTAAAGCTCTTGCCTGCTTGAGCTACCCTTGATGGAAATCAATATGAGCCGTGAAAAACATGAGGGAGAAAAAAAAGATGCACAAGGCCTTTGTCTTTCTCAGGGCCCAAAGAAGAAAGACAAATGCATCAAAGGACCTCAACTGTCAAGCCAAATTTAATACTTGCAAAATGGGCTTTTGTTTCTTCTCTCTGCCACTTATAAGAGGTGTGAAGGCAAAAGCCTCAAGGTGAGAACTCTTTTGTCACACCCTGTAATCTCCGTCAGACAATTCCTGATCACTTTAAGAGCCTTTATTTACACTCTAACAATGTACGGATATTTTTTTCACTGCTCCTCGCTAAGAATGTTTATTGCATCACAGGTACACAGGTAAGTGCCGTAATCTGTCTTCGCGCATACGTGATCTTGGCTTCTTCGTTGAGCTCCCAAGCCGTCGTTGGGGGCTTTGGAATTTTAGGTAAAAGCGGAAAATGCATCTCAGCACCTAAAATGCACCTTGGGGGGAAAGGGGGGGGGCAAAAATTCGGGCGTTAAGAATTAAAAAAAGTGGGGGGAAATAAAAATTACGAGGAAGGATATTTTCAAAGAAAATGGCACTTTTGTCACCCAAATTGCTTAAACGAAAACCTTCACCAAAAGTTCCTATGTCTAACTAGCAACAACAAACTGATTAATGAAGGGGGAAATGAGGAAAATGATCTCTGACACACGCACTAATAATGATGAGAGCTTTGGCACTAATGAGACAAGTCGGCATTGCCATTGCAACCGTTCAGATCTTCGCTAACTCAGCTTCAAAAGGAAGGAGCAACAAAATTCGCGTCCGCAAAAAAGAATTGCGCTCTTGTCAACGTCATCATTGAGGTTTGGATTCCTCCAGGTCACCGATATCAGTCGGATTAGATACGACCAATCACATTTTTTTACGGCACATCTCGAAACTTCCTTCAAGGAAATAGATCTGTCCTTTTTTTGGCACATGGAATGTGTCACGACTTGATCTCTCAGTCGTCAGGAAAAAAAAACCAGAGCAATTTCCCATATAAAGAAGTAGAACTACAAATCTCATCTGCGCTCTACCAGACAAAAATAGGACAAGTTTTTGCTCTGCTTCCATGTAGGAACGAGTAACATTTTGTACCATAGTTTGAATTTCTGAGGAGTGGCAGCAGAGTTTGAACTGCAGACATTTGGCTGCTTGGCCAAAGTCATTGCCCAATAATTGCTCAACCACCCAATTTTGGTGCTGGTAGCGGCTTCTTTGAGCGGCCTTCCCGTCTAAAAGAAAAACGTGAGGGGGAGGAAGAAAGAATGGACTGCAGTAAAAAGTCTGTCAACAATTGTTTTGTCTTTTTTAGTCGTACAGTTATTTCATTTCTTAGTGCCTGTGGTCGTCCGCTCCTTTGAGCCTATACAGTGCGAGTAAAAAAACGTCAGGTGGCCTCTGCCACTGTCCCCTCCCCACCCCCTCCCCGCCCTGTCCTCGCTCGGACACACCTGTGATTGCTCACCACGTTCTCTGGCACACGAGCATTGTTCACGCCTCACACGGCGTGCACATATTTATGGGACACATATGAATTCGTGTAGTCCTGCAACCCCCCCCCTTCCTACTGCTTTAGGTAAAGCCGCGCAATGGCATTGAGAGCGCTTTTGGCACCAGCTATTACCAAGTTCAATCAAGAGCGCAGCTCTGGAAAAAAGAAAGAAGAAGAAAAGGCGCGGTTACGCATGCACCACTTTTGGCAGCTCTGGCGCAACTGCGAGAAAAGTGCCCCAGTTGACCGCGACCCTAAGGGAAAGAAAGAGATCGTCATAGAGAAAAATCTCATTCCTCCATCACAACGTCTACTCTATATGCGGTACACACGTTAAGTTGCGGGCTTTGGAGGTCCTTGAGTGCCTTAAGAGGCCTGACCCACCTTCTTGATTGCCTTGGGAGTAGCACAGCACACACACAAGGGGCTGACAAGAGTATTTGGTAACGGGCACTTGAAAAATATTGGCAGATCTTGAAAAAACCTCTTTTGTTGACACTCTCTGCATTCAGAGTGAACGTTAATAGCACAAGCAATACTGTTTAACGAAACCTTCTTACCCGACGGAGTCACTTTTCAACGATGTCAACACCAACGAGGAATATTTCTCTTTCTGGCCAACTTTCCAATTTCAATGAACACTTGCTTGGATTCAGCAAGGCGAGGAATGCACTCAAAAGCACTTGATGCAAGAAAATAACCTGCACTAATAAGAATATTTCTTCTATTCCTTCCCTCCTCTCCGTCCCGAGTTCGGCGGCTCAATGTGCGTCAGCAGCTCACACAAATGCGTACGTGCGTCAGCTCAATGCGTACGCAAAAGTAATGATGTCTTCCTCGCTCTCTTGTCTGTGCGCCCTCCCGCCCCCCCATCCCTTCCTTTTCCCTGCACTTGACAGTGTGACCCATCAAAATCAGGCCTGGGCCAGGTGACTTTTGGGGCAGTGTTTTGCCACACAGACGTGGTGCTCAATGCCGAGCACCACCTGGTAGTGGTGACCACCCTCGTCTGTATAAAAATTGCGTAACATTTGATATGTTTCTTTATTGAATCACATATGTTAAAGCATACGTATGGTCATTATACTTCATCACGAGGCCGAAAGCCGACAGTGTCAACAAATGTCACGTCATAGTCCTTTATACATCAACTTCCCCTCCCCCCCCCCTCCTCCGAGATCCACTTTTTCTTGTACACCCTGTCACCTGCTGCAGAAACGCTGCTGTGTGTGGTGTAGCAACCCTGGCAAGTTCACTTCACTCCTCATTCTGCACTCCTGCTCCAAACATTCCAAATATGTCAAATGCACGCACGCATTCTTAAAACGAGAAGAACACTATTTATTATTGCGTCCACAAATTGTCGTCCGCGCTCGCTTCAGTCGGGATAAATTCATATGATAAAAAAGGAGAGAAACAGCTCCGCGACGACAAAGGACAAGAAGGGGTGTCAGGGACGTGTAAAAAGTCCACACACATTTGACAGATTTTTATTGTTGTTATCATAGAAAAGAAGCATGCTCATTTAAGCTGCTGCTTGAGGTTCTGGAGGAACTCGTAGTACGAGAACGAGTTGTCCATGCGGTCCTCCACCATGCGCTCCACAAAAAGCTGGCGCTGCTTTCCATCCTCCCTGAAGAACAGAAACGACAACGTTGAAAGGTGACTTTGAAAAACTTTGGGTTTGTGTTAGGAAGTCCTTATGCGTCAAGGCTTTTCGACAGCTCCAAGTGACTCCGTTATTAGGGTACGCACTCACCTGATGACTTTGACGGGCGCGGCGAACGCCTTCTTCCCGTTCAAATAATGCACGAACGTCCGGAGTCTCTCGGACTCCGGGTTCTCCAGCTCGGGCAGCTCCGTCATGGACTCGTCGACGCTGTGGAGTCTGTCAAAAGAAATAGCTTTGCCATTTCTGTTGGCATATTTGCAAATTATTGAGCGCACGCACGTACCTTGTGACCCCAAAGATCCTCTCCAGCACGAACTGGTGCAGCCCCCTGGTGACGTACAGGTAGAAGCAGTCCCCGACATCCAGAAGGTAGAGGCCAATCGCAGAAATGTGTTCATAGCTAAGTTGGAGTCTGGAGAAGGAGGAGAAAAGCTGGCAAGCTCGATTTTTGTGTCACAAATTAAAGCACTTTCTCTGCGTTGATGCATTTCATGTAAGTGATTTGTTATATATAGAATATAGCGCGCAATCACCCGACGGTATGGGCATCTACACGGAGCGCGTGGACACCGCGGAACGGATAGCCTCAGCTATATACGCCCATATCAGGACGCACTGCTTTGTGTACATTTTCGGTACATGTTTTGGGCTTGCGGAAGGCTTTGAAAGAATGTAAGTTGCAATCCCTCATCGGGATCGCCACCATTGGTGAATCAATCCTTGGTCAGATTTTGGTATCGTTTCCAGTCGTTGCAGCCACAAGAGTGTCAAACTTGATGTGCATACGTTTTTCACTTTAGTTTTGTCTTCACCCAGGGCAACGTCGGGTGCCTCGCTAGTGATGCATGTTTATATTACAGGAAATATTGGTGATTTACCTGCCCGGCTGAGGCACGAGGACATCGTCTTCCTCGATGGCTCCCTCATCGCTAAGTTCGTCCACCCGGTATAGATCAGGATATATGTATTGCATCAGCTGCAAAGGGTAACAACATATATGAATGACGAATTGAATGCTGACACAGCTCATTGCCACAATTTGGTTCTTACGTGTGTCAGGGGCAACGTCTTGAACAGCGCTAGACAGTTTGAGCGATCGTCCAACTTCTGACCTGGCCGGAAGCCGATCTGAATGCGTGAAGGAATCGAAAGATATGTACAGTTGAGTGAGGTTGTATGAGAGAAAACATATTCTGGCTTCTGTCGTCTTACCGATCTCATGCACGCGAGGGTGACGAGGGGCAGCAGCCTGAGCGAATTGGAGATAAGAAGTCCTTGTGGGTTTCCCAGGCTGGAGTACGTCTTGTACGTCTCGAGGGCGTCCACGCAAGAGACGACGAGGCCCTCGCGGGCGTCGCCCAACGAATCATTCAGAGCACGCTCAGACGCTGAAAACAGAAATAATAATGACAGTAGAAGTAATAGTAGCCGAAGCACTAGCAATGGTAGTGGTAGAAAAAAGACTGCTACCTCCACCAGGCTTGGAAAAAGTCTCACCGAATTTTGCTAGCATCCCCACGATAGCCTGTTGGTCGGCGCCGTTGATGACGTCGGGTACGGTGGAGCACGTGGGTAGGCACATTGTGTGGACTCTGAGAGGCGAGAACCAGCGTTGAGGGAACACATCGATTTACACTGACATTTGTTGACTTACCTTATTCGTCGCTCGCCTTTACTAGAGGTATAGAGCAAAGCGGCCTGGAACGTCACCTCCCGGGAGTCTTTCAAATCATCTTCTATGGCAACCTAGAATAAATATAACACACCTACAGGGTGAGGCAAGAGACTTGCAAATTCAATTACGATGCGGCTTCGTCCTGACGCCACTGGCGGCTTTTACAGTCGCCAAGTCTTTTTTCCTTACTTGCATGGCAAATCCTGCGTCCGGATTGATGTTGGGCAGAGAAAGGAGGTCCGTGGACCTGACAAAGAAGTTGCCGTGGAATGTGTGCGGCGTGAGGCCACGCGTGCAGCGGATCCGCATCACGGCCTCGAATCCGATCTTTCGCGTCAAGTAGCGCCTAAAATAGCTTTATTTTGGGGACTTTTTCTCTCCCTATTACTGCTGTTCTCGTACCTGAGCGCGCTGTCGAACTTAGCCGCGACGGCAGTGTTGAGGACATGATGGTAGCCGCCGAAGTGCTGGATCTGACCCCCGGAGAACTTGGAGATGCCGCTCAGCGTGGCCAGGTCCACAAATTGGCTGCTCATCGTGAACAGATCCACGGCAATCTGAAAGAAAACTCCTCCAGACACAAAGCGCGTGTGTTGTTGAATGCGAACTCACCTGTTGTCCCGAACAATCAAGGGCGAGCTTCTTGTAGAAGTCATTGGCTGGTCCGAGGAGCGCGGCGGAGTCGCCGCTGCTGCCGCTACTAGAAGTCGACACCTGCCGTTTGACCGCGCCGGGGCCGATGTTGGGCAGGCTCACTTGGAAGATGGAGATCCGCCCCCCTGACAACGACAGGAAGTGGTTACGCCTTGAGTATACCGTAGAACAATAACTTTAAACCTGTCGGCGCAGTCATCTTGTATGCCGCCTGCAGCGCTGCGCCCAGCGCCGCCTGCGTGTGGTTGGAATGCGCGAACATGTTCGGCAGCTCCGACAGTAACGTGGTCACGAGGTCGCGGCACTCATGCAGGTTCACCAACAGGTCACTGGGACTCGGGAGGAACATATCTAGAGCCAATAGTTAGTGAATTTACGCAGAATTAAGTGGACCTTTTGTGTCCGACTGACCATCAATATCACTGACGTTGAGCTGCGTGGGCTGACTGGTGCCCTCCGGCATGGAGTAGAAGTGCACGTTGCGGTCGTACGTGATGAAGCCGATCTGGAGAGAAAAATCAGGGGAAAGCTGTTTAAGGCCGAAAGTCTGTTGGATCTACCTGCGTCCTCATGTCGCCGGGCAATTTGTCAAGCTCGTCGAGAAGGCACTCGCAGAAGGCCCCCAGGTAACCGCTCTCGACGGCCGCGTGGGACACATCCAAACAGAAGACATAGACAGCAGGCTAGAATAAAGTCGAAAACTTACTTCACGATCCACGCAGGCTATCAGGTGCATATGATTCTCTTTTTCACCTGTGGGGGCCTGAGCATGTACTCAGCGGGTGCGATGAACTCGATGGTCGAGGACTTGCACTCCGGCCTCCTGCTTGGATCACCGTATGTCTTGGACACAGGATCGTAGAGAAACTCTTCCGGTACTGCGTACAAAAGACATTGCCGTGGTGGCAGGTACTGTTGTTGCTGTTGTTGTAACGGAACTTACGCTCATTGACCCGGTAGCACACGTTGCACCTCCACCTCCGTTGATCCACGAAATGCACGAATGGGTTAATGTAGGTCCTGGCGACGAAGACCATGGTGAAGTTCCGAGAAGAACTCGTACTCTGTGTCCGGCCTTACCTGCACTGCCTGCACCTGACTATGGTCTGGCACTGGATCACGGGTAGGTGACTTAGGTCTTTAAACGGATGGATCAGGACGCCCAAAGGAAGGCGAGATTTCTTCAGAATCGCATCGGTCTCCGGAATCTGACGGAAAATGTCGCCATTAAGCCCACTTGGAAATATAGAGTGGGCGCAAAAACTAAAAAAACCCTAAAAAGTCGTTCATAACTCAACCCCCCTGATTTTTTGACCAGGAGCAGATTGTTGAATGAAATGCTACCGTACCGTACTTAACATTGTAAGTTATAACAAACGCCTGACCCTGACATTGCATACAGAGGGTACGGGTTTTTACGTTTGTGACGACCCTGTATGTGGTCTCACAACAAAATATCCTCACCTTGTTCAGGGTGCACCTGAAGATGTCGGAGGAGCAGTTCTGCGAGTTCCACAGGTCCGACTGCAACTTCGGCTTTGGCACCGTCAAGCCCTTGGGAGGTAGAATATGGCGGTTCTAAACACAAAAAGAGGAAATAACGTTACAAGGTCCTAAATTTATATAAAACGTTATTGGACTAACCTGTAACAAATCTATCGCCTCCATGCCATACGAGCCTCTCAGAGGTCCGCCGGTGGGCGGCATTGGCGGATAGGAGGCTGGACCTGGACCGCCCACAGGGAGCCTCTGAATTCCCATGTCAGATGGATGGGCTGGATAGAGAGTAAGGTGTTACTTTAACTTTCCTGTCACCAACGCATGCGTAACTCACCATAAGAGACTCTCGGGGGCCCATTGGTCAGCGGCTGTTGTGGAGATGGAAATCTTGGGGGTCCATTGGTCAGCGGTGGTGCTGCAGATGAAAGATTGGTGGCCGGCACCGGAGGAGCTAAAACTCTGGGAGGTCCAATAGTGGGTGGCTGTGGAGGGGCTAGAGCTCTTGGGGGTCCATTGACAGAAAGTGGTGCTGGATCTGTAGCACTTGGGGGTCCACCAGTGGGCGGGTGCGTTGCAGCAACTGGAGGTGGGGCCAAAACTCTTGGGGGTCCGCCAGTGGGTGGGTGCGTTGCTGCAACCGGAGTTGGGGCCAAAACTCTTGGGGGCCCATTCATGGAAAGTGGTGGCCGACCCGACGCTTTTGGGGGTCCCCCAGTGAGCGGCTGTGCAGGAGGAGGAGCAGGAGGCAGAACTCCAGGGCGTCCATTGATTGGTGGCTGTACTGGAACAGAAGCTTTTGGTGGTCCCATGGGAGAATGCATGACTGCATTGGGAGGTCCTATTGTTGATGGTGATGCAGAAAATCTTGAGGCTCCTGAGGTTGGTGGTGGTGGTGCTGCTGCTGCTCCTGGAGTGGAAACTCTTGGGGGCCCAATGGTTGGTGGTGGTGGTGCTGCTGCTCCTGGAGTGGAAACTCTTGGGGGCCCTATGGTTGGTGGTGGTGCCATTGCTGGAGTAGGACCTCTTGGGGGTCCCATGGTGGGTGATAACACCGGGGCTGAGCTCCTCGGGGGTCCCATAGTTGGTGATAGCACCGGTGCTGAACTCCTCGGGGGTCCCATAGTTGGTGACAGCACTGAAGCTGAACCTCGAGAGGAGCCCGTGGTTGGTGATGGTGCCACTGCTGGAGCAGAGGCTATTGGGGTTCCAACCGAGTATGGTTGAGGTGTTGGAGCAGAACTTCTGGGAGGTCCAATTGCGGTATTTGGCCCCGAAGCTGGAAACAGCTGGATTCCGTTGGTGGGAGGTGGTCCCGATACCGGTGCTGCTCTCTGAGGCCCAGCAGTGGGCCGCAGCGGTGGGTAAGGGCCTGGTCTTAGCACCGCTGCCGCTGTTGGTGCTACTGCTGGGGGCAGATTCTGCATTGCCATCGGTCTCATTGAGACATCAGCTGGACGGGCTGGATGAAATATGGTGTTAGACACATCTGCAAAAGGGCGTCTCAAATACCACAATAAACTCCGGCTGTAACAAAACTAACATTACGTAAAAAGTAGAAAAATAATGAAAAAAAGAGACATCTACCAGAAATCATTTCAAGAACTTGCCAAATCATCGAAAAGCTAAGGCAAAGAATTGCGTTCATTCATTAGAGTTTATGAACACATTTATTGAAAACGCAATATCTCTTGTGCTGAGGCAAGACTGAAGGAAATAGCTGATTTTTCGAATGGTACTCGAAGCCGGACAAGAGTCTTTTCTTTAAAACTAACCATGAAAATGTCTCGGTGGCCCTGGGGGTCCGCCTGAGGCCTGCAGGGTCGGGTTCGGGCTGGGACCCGGTCCCGGAGTGGCCAGTGGCGGCTTCTGAATTCCCTCCGGTCTCATGGTGACGATGAGCGCGATCACGACAGCAGCGACAGCCGGAGGAGGGAGGCGGCGGCCGCGTACACGCGCACACGCACGCACAGGGCCGCCGCAGCGGTGCCTCGGAGTGGCCCAACCCTACTACATTCGAAGTGACTCGGAGTGCGCGGCGAATGCGCACATGGCCGAATCTCGGGCCGCGACCTCCAGCCTGGAGATGACGTTTTCCGGCCCGAGCGTCGACGAATCGGCGTCCACGGCCAGCTTCGCGCTGTTCGCATACTGACGTGTTCTCTGCCTGGGCCGCGGGCCGCGATGGGCCGAGTGGGCAGGCGGGACGGATGAGCAAGGCCGACGGAACCGCTCATCTTCCTTGCTCACTCAACCTAGACCAATTTTTGTGAGAATCACTGTCCTGCAGCATGGACATCAGGCACGGGTGGAAGAAATCATCGAGTGATCAGGACCAATCATTCACTCTTGAACTTCAAAAAAGAAGTAATTCAGTTCCCCTGAGAGAACTTTTTTGCCTCGTTCCAAGGCCATTCAAGTGAGCGGAAGAGGAAAAAGTAGCCTCGATTTGCTAGCCTTTTTTATACCTGAACCTTAGAAAGCGCTAATGATCCAGAAGTTTCTGTGTACACTCACTCACGCACACCTCACAACCTATACACGTGTACAGCGCTCAATCCACAGATCGCAATCTACGATCTAATGCAACACTCAAAAGCAAAAGTTGCCCTCGGCCTTGCCCGCAGTCCGCACATGCATGCTGTGAAGCCATTGACCGCCATAGTGAGTCTGAGGCAGCAGAAGTTGAGCATCGTGCCTATCTGCTTGATGTGATGCAAATTACGCACAGGGGACTACGTAACATTTTTGACATGCGTGCGTCGCATGAGCAACAGGCCCAAGTGGGCCTCGCCCACAAGCACGGCCTTACAAGGAGTCTCTTGTACTGATGACAGTAGCACAATGCTCCTGCAACACAATGACCGCATTGCAAGGAGTCATTGGGATGAGGTTCTTGCGCACAGTTCGAAACTGTGGGAGCGATGATGTACGCAGTTAACGACTGTGTTTTCACCCGGATTCGCCGTGGTCAGATAGATCCGGAATTCTGTTCAATTCTAATTGAAATTATAAATGAAAACTGTCAATGTTGCTGAGGACTTTTGAACTAATTTTAGGGAATTTGACTCCTTGCCGTTTAGCGCTGCTTAAGAGCGTTATTCAACCATACAGTTTTCTTTGGCACAGTTGGCACCACATCTTGGCATTGTTGGCCGCTTTTCTTAGTAGGCCAATGTTCAAAAGGGTGGTGGTCTGAGCAGTGCTGATGCCGTACGTGTTTTGGTGATCACTTGAGGAAAGGTCAGCCTTGAGTCTTGTCGGTGAACACAAACTACGCTTCAGCGTGCTCTTCATATCTTTCACGACGCAGAAGATCGTCGAGTCCAAAGTCATTAGCTTCAGTTTTGCCAAAAAAGTGATTACAGACGATGTTAATGACGCGGGAGTCGTCGTAGACATGATAAAACTACCGAATTCCCTCCCCCTCCTTCATCTTGTCTAATGACTCATTCTCACAATGTCCTGGATTTGTTGCCCTTGGACTAAGCAGTGGATGATCCTTGATCGATCAGCTTGGGCTCGTCCCAATGCGTCCAGCAGACCATTTCTCCACACTTAGCCTGCCCTACCCACCGGAAAGCGTCGGACTCCTGACCTATGACACTCCTCATGCATCTCCCAGCGTGTGAGCAAGGGACAAGAACAGAAGAGCTCAGTCCTCGTGTGACGCTCACTCAGCGTCTCTCCTCCAGTCGTCCCTCGTGGCCGTGACCAACTCGTCCACTAACCTTGATGTGTGCACATCCCATAGGCTTGAGATGGGTTCAGGTCGGAAGACATGGGAAAGAGAAGCCAGTCGCGCTAGTCCGGAACATGACGAGCGATGTGGAAGACCTGCAGCGGCTCCAGGAGGAAGGGGGCGTCGGACTTCTTCCCCCTCGCCCCCTCATCCAGAGTTCAGTGCTTGCAAGCTCGTACTACACAGTACGCACACTCTCTGCCCACCCATCTCTCCTTCATAGACACGCACATGCGAAATCTTTTTGTGGTGGAGTGTTTATTTGGACAACGAGTCTTCGAATTATTTCCACACTACACAGAAAAATAATGGTGCTTTGTTTGATGACGTCGCAAGTAGTAGTGCAACATGCAGAACATACACACAATGGTGGACGGAGGGGGGGGGGAGGTTCCCTGCCCATACACACCGGTAAGAATGCGCATTTGCGCACAACAGGTGTACAGTAACAGGTAATGCGCATTTCGTCGGAGTTCTGTGGACACGAATATTTGAAACCTTGGCTGCTTAGAAGGGTGAGAATGAAATGTCTAATACATCCACACACATCTCTAGTTCGTGCACACTATCACACATACCGAGCACATAAATTCAACCCGTCGAAATATGCGCGGGTAAGTGATAAGCACGGAACCAACTAAGAAACTGGCCCCTCATACGCTTCAGTTAATATCAGTAAGAAGAAAAAGAAGCCCTGAAAATGCGTTATGTCGAGTTTTTTCTCCTCATCACAAAGTGTTGGGATACACTTTTTTGCGCGTAGGGAGGGGGGGATCGAGATGTACTTTGGGCAGGAATAAGTGTTTGTTACTATCTCTAATGTTTTAAGAAATTCTGTTGGAGAACGGCTACACGGTGCCAATGACACCGTCGGGGCCAAGAAGCCTCGACGCATGCACACACACAAGCACATACACACACACGCAGACCCATATGTGCACTGGTATCTACAACAGGCTCACAGTTTCCACGAATATCCAGCTGCGCATTCGAGTGCATTTCTTTCTACGCATGCGCCAAGTGCTGTCGCTCTCGCTCTCTTACTACGCAATTACGAAGAAGTGGCAAGAGACTCGGAATGCCCTGGATTGAGTCATTTTTGCGACACCCCGTGGATTCAGACTCGAGTCCTGACTCTGCTTTTGCAGTAAACGTAACAGTGGAAGTTCAGTGCAGCTATAATAGGAATATAAAGCTTTTTCTAACTCATGCCTAGCGTTGCCCCCCCCCTCCAAGCTGTTGCTGCTGCTGCTTCAGTACTTATGTACAAATCCTACGTAGCAGCTTCGTCACAACATCAGCAGCACCAGCCAAAGCAACACATCACTACAACTTTTGTAGCTGCACCCTCTTTGTAAAGTCCAATTTCCCCTTCAACAACGACGATGTCAGTGTCTCCAATCACTCGTCAGTCAACCAACACCTCGCACCGGGGCATTCCAGCAAGGTGAGGAAGGCCTGCCAGGCCTACCAGGCCCATTCGGGCACCCAATAATACAGCGTGTTTCCAAAGTCGTAGGCTAGTTTTGAAAGGCTGTATCTTTCTCTTCACATGCAGTGCAGAGCTGATTTTGGTACATTTGATCTTCTGATTTGTGGCACAGATTGCCACAAATGGTCACAGTGATACATTCATCAAGGTGTTTCTGAACCCGCTGACGTCCTGACATCATACAGAAAGAGCGTAAAAAGACTCTAATGGTTTAACCTGTCGACGTGTCCAGAGATGCCTCCAAAGTCTGTCTGCACAAATTCTTGAGAAAAATTAGACAATTCAAACTAAAGTGGGACTTTCAAAACATACAGAGCGTTCGTGCCTGATAGGCAGATACGATAGTTTCAGGTGCTCCATGATGAAATAGTTGTTATGTGCCGAAATTTCACTCAACACCGAACTTCTCCATTATTATCTGATCTGTGTCATGGTCATTTTTGCCTCTGCCTGCCTGGAAGAAGCTTGATCGCCATTTTTACCCTATATGTTTTTGATATGCGCTGTTGTGTGCTGCTTGCACTTGGAATCATAGTGGGGAGCAAAACAGTTCCTGTACTTTTGAGTGAATCCGCGCAACTCGAGCAAAACAGTGCAAAAAGCATCAATGCCGGATCGATTGGTATCAGCATTGCCCACATAAATATCCGAGTGAAAGGCGATTTCCAATAGAAGCTAACCAAGCAAATTTTGTATGAAGTATTACATACAGAAAGCATCTGCAGACCTCTTGTGATCCCCATGAACCTCTGGTGTGCCACTGTGATAACTGAAACTAAAAATGACTGTGGTAAGAGAGATGCAGTAAAGTCTTACTTTTTGTCATTGCCTGGCCAAATAATTTGGTATGAAGCTACAGCAACTTATTTTGCTGCTTACCACGATTCCCAGTGCAGATGGGGTGGTCCAAGATGAGTGAGACTCATTCATTATATATTTTTGGTGGACACAAATTATAGTCACAACATTGATTTCGTCCAAAACGTTGTCAAAAGCCGGTGAACGTTTCAAAAAGGTATCCTCCAGCTCTCATGACAGCATCTATATAGACTGATAGCAGCACGAACGTCACCTCCAGTTATGGACTGCCACTCCTTGATGAGCCTGGTGGTCTTCAGAGAGTTCGGGCAGTTTTGAGGCAGCTCCTTCTCTCCAGAAAGGACTGGATGGTCTCATCCATCGCGCCAATTTTAAGTTCTGTTACAAATCAAGAATATGATGAAACAAACTGTTGAACCACCCTGTACGGCACATAACAGTGCATAGCAGAAACAAGCGGGGAAAAAACGGAATCAAGCTTTTTCTATGCAGGTAGAGGCAAAATGATCGTGACTGAAACCATCGCAGATCAACTCTCAGGGTAAAATTTCATCACATCACACCAATTCAATGATGAAATATCCAAAGAATCGCATCAGCCCATCAGACACGAACGCAGTGCTCTGTACCGTGCATCGTCCCTAATAATGACCCCCGGCTGCATAAAATGACGCCTAATTTCACCACGTCGGGCGACGTCATTACTCATCTGCTACCCCGACTCGACAAGGGGGGGGGGACATATTACTAGCACGTCTGACATGGCCTCAGGCGCCAACCAGCGGATGCTGGCCCAGGATGTCAAGGGCAGTCCTGGAGAAGGCGGCAATGAGAGCCAGAACGTTGGTCGCTCCGACAAGTCCAGCTCTTGGCGCCCCCAATAGACATAGATATCCCATCACTTTGTCCTGAGATGCACTCCTTCTCTGTCCCTCTCTACGAAGCATTGGACGGAAATCTCCGGAATTTCTTTAGCCAGGGCCCATCTCCGGCTCTCATACTTCGTGGCTTTATTTGTGGTAGCACCTAAGGTCTGCTGAAAACCCAAGTTGTGCCCAGCAACAGCGCAGCTGTATGCAGTTGGGCAAGGCTTCCCCACTCTGGCTTGCGTAAATGTGTTCCTAAGTGAGGAGAGACTGCACAAAAACCTGTTGACTGCGAGACAGAAAGATACTAAATAGCCAGCGAACTGTCTCTGACGTATTTCGGCCCCCAAAAGTGCCCAATTGGCAGCCAATGTGCGGTAGAACAGTTAAATCCGGAATTTTTGCTTGAGAAGGGCTGTCATCATTCCCGTCCCAGTCATTCCTGGGCCTGTGGGGCGTTCTCGCGGCCACCCACTTGGCCCGATTGTGCGTGTAGTACGTGGCAAACTTGACGCCAGTCCATGTCTTCGCTCCTCAGTACGGTTGTGATTTGACAATCCAGTTCGAATTCCATATATACTTGTGACTGATCTCAATCTGGGTGACGTTGAAGAAAGTCCTGGAGTTGTCCGGGCGACCCTGTAGTGTACATTTGTTGGGCTAGACTGATTTTTTATCCCTTTCTTCTGTGCTGTATTTGATGCAAGGCAAATTATATTTAAAAACATTCTAGTCATGTGAAAAAGTAACGTGCTTCGGGGTCGCCTTTGTGCCTTCAAAGCTTTTTAAACACAAAACCTAAGGATGTTAGGCCAACGTCACAAATCACTTACTACAACCATTGCAGTGAAATGAAATAGAAACGAAAGTGTGTTTAGCTTTGCATCGCAGTCTTCTAAATCCAAACACCTTGTGTCGTGCTGGTCCTATGTGGGAAAACTTTATTGCACGAGAGGGGATTCTAAGAAGTTTCCTTTTTTTTCTTCACCAATTGCCATGAAGACCAAAGATGTACTCAGCAAACTTGCAAAATGTTCGTTTTTGGTCTAGCATAGTAACTGTAGTAGTCGTAGTCTGATTCAACATATGACTCGCTTATAATGCGTACTATACCTTTGCATGCTGAACCGCTTGTGTATTTTCGGACCCAGCGGTTTGATGAATTTCCAGAAAAAAGGAAGGAAAAAACCGAAAATATATTTTTGTACACTTGTTCGCGTGTGAAAAATTTAGCACGCCTGCTTCACTCTTGATTTGATTTAGGCGCGTGGTTATCAACAGTGAGAGCGAGTTGCCTCTGGACTACGGCACCACACCCGGAGGGACTCTCTTCGGGACGACACCCGGAGGTAACTGCGACATTGACCCCGAATCCTTCTTCCTATCCCGAGCTAAGACTCGCGCTAACGTTTTTTCCACTGGAGGCAATTCTACCCACACTGATAGATAAGAAGTCCTCAGTATTTTATGGTGGAACTTTTTAGCAATTTTCATGGCCCAATTTTTTCCCAAAGCCGGCGTCCTCTTTGGTTTTTTTAGTCTTTTTTATCATAAAATTCTGGCGTCGAATGATAAGAGCAGAGAAGTGATGCAGTCAATATATTCATGATTGATTAAAAAATAGGAGTGTAGATTAGGTCACAGCTGTGAGTAGACTCGAGCCGTAGCCATATAAAGTTCCATAAGAAAACCCTTTCAGCAGTCGTCAGATAGAACGCTAATAATTGAGAATCACTAATGACTGTGTGACTGCACACAATTACCGGTACTTAACGGGTACAAATTCCGCCCCTCCCCCCCCCTGCTTCACCTCCTGTGGGAGTCCCCTTTGTTTCGCCTTGCGCACCGTTACGTCTTCCTCTAAGTCTCTCCGGATGAGTCACAACGCTGCTGCTGACACACACATGATAAAAAAAAACATTCTTTGTCGCGTGAACACAAGTGTGTGAGACCAGAGGCGCGGCAGGAAAAAGTTCGGGCATCATTTATTACAGTCGTCCAGTGCTCTCTGCACATGAGTCACTGCATACAAGAGCCTCTCTCAGTGCTGACACACGTATTCACCCACGTGAGCTGTTGCAGAAGCCACACCTGAGCTTTCTTCCCCTCGACTTTTTATGTACATTTGTAGAGAGACATGAACATAAATTGGGGAGTCCCTTGCAGTTTCTGTTGACAACTTTGTCTCTTGTGCGCGGGATGATCGATCCTCGAGTCTGCGAACATTTGTTAGGTCCCTCAACTTTGTGCCAAAGTCATTCACGCTGTTCTACATGAGTCACACTCAGTGTTCGGAGTCAGCATCTCCATGCGCGCGTGCTTCATTTGCAGCACTAAATGTAGATGATCATTTTGCTGCAGAAGGATTAGGGAAAGAGAAGTCAGAGAAAAAGACCGCTTTGCGAACAGCGCGAATTAAGGCCTGTCCGCGCATTAGTTACTACCCTGCCCAATGCCAAGGATTCACATCTTACCTGCTCATACCAGCTTTATGCTACACCTGTCAAGAAATGCTTGGACGCTGCTCACTCAGAGCGAGTTCAGCAAACGTCTCATGGACGACATGTGGTCGTGACCTGTTCAGGTGCACTGACATTTTTTGAGACATAGCTTGACGAGCCCGTGAAGGTGAGCAGCCACCTCCAGCCCACGCCTGTTCTGCATGCTGGACGCTGCAATGGCAACTCTGTGGTCATGTCAGCACACTTCTTGACAACCCTGGCATCCTGGGACAGCTTCCAAAGAACGCGAATAAGGAGCCACCAAATGTTTGGGCACATTTTCAAAGGAAGTTCGCCCACTAATGCTCAATCCTTTGGGTCAAACACTGCTATTGTTTTGGCTATCAAGATCTCATTAATGATTTACTTGGGTGCGAGAGAGGGAAAATGTGTTTCCAAATGAAGCACTCATGCTTGACATAATTACACAACTGTTTTCGGCCGAGATAACATATTGTATTTGCAAAATTGACATCTTTCTCGCACATACAATGAAGCCCAAAAGTTTGTATTCACCTCCGCAAAAAGGCTTTCTGTTCTCTGCTATGAACGGAAGACCCAGTTGTGACAAATTACCATGGACATACCAGAAACAATGAGACCACTATTGGCATTTACTTATATGTGACAACCTCCGTTGTCATATATAAGTACAATTGTTCGGGCAAAATCGTCGAAAAATCACAGGTTGTGGTTGCCACGCAAGTGAATGCCAGGAGTGATCTGTAATAAATTCTCATCCTTCCCTCGTAGCATAGGAGACCAGCGTTTAGCTTGGAAGTGAGTGCATTCATTGCTCTCCAGATTTCCAGTGTCCCTGGCCAAAACCTTGGTGAGCACGAAACATTAGAGAGCATCAAAAATGTTAGAACATGGAAGATTTTTAAGAGAAATCGAGTCCTCACGACGTTTAAAATTTTCCTATGCTGTTCCTTGCCAGCATTGGTGTGGAGAGATCTTTGTGAGCACACAAGAAGTGTCATGAGCAAGAGAAGACTTCAGATGTAACAGATGAACGGTAATGTCGAGAAACCCACTGCTCTACTGAGACATTAAAAAGAAAAAGATTCCGAGTCCCCCTTTAAGCATTTTTCAAAAAGTCGTAAAGTGCAACGAGTTATGAATAAAGTGACATTGTCTTCGCTCTCTCCGCTCCTGCAACAATGATTCAGCCCAGACATCTTGGCGAAGGTCGTCAACATCGGAACCACGTAATGTAGTCACTGAGAAGGCCTGATGTTATTATGGTTTGCTGGGCTGCCCAGCTTTATAGTTCTCACATACATGTTTTACACGCTGTGATGAGTGCACGTACCTGCAAGGGGGTTAAAGAGTAAAGTCACTTGATTCTGTCCTCTGAAATCTTCACCAGCTCCATTTTTTTATTTGGAGGCAAAGCCAGAAAAGAACACATGTGTCAGCTTCCCTCAATAGCGTCATCATGATCATACACAAACCCACAGACATGGAAAAGCGCCTCAGGCGATCTCTTCGGAAATCACAATATTGTGAACAGTTGACTCGATCAGGAGTGTAGATCAGAGGCTGAGACTTCCAAAGAGGGGTGAACAACGTCTGCAGCCTTACAAAGTTGACCAAGTGAACATTCAAAATTGACCGTGACTTTGAACAACTGGGTTACCCCAGTTGTCCAAAGTCCAGAGCAGCA
>JAAUXU010037221.1_pt1 | contig 48410 bp, 57 predicted proteins | sample 7278151 | NCBI WGS metagenome assembly JAAUXU01 (sample SAMN14350113, study PRJNA611818) | marine sediment metagenome | isolation source: surface marine sediment (1.8m) | place: French Polynesia: Moorea | collected 2018-08
CTATCCCTATGCTTAACATACGTACGTAGCTACTCCTACTCTCAAGCTTATGCTCTCTTTCTCTCTATCCCTTTCTCAGTCTTGAATAAACGTTCATAGAGAACACACGTGCTTCTTGACATAACACCTGCTACGACAGGAATTTGAACAGTCTGTTGAAGGTGAACACACATAAATACTTAATGGCCTTACATGATTCACTTGTGCACAAAGTGAGCTGGATATTCTTCAACTGCTTTTGTGTTTCTTCATTCAATGTGGCCACCTTTGGCCTCATCAATGGCCTCCAGAAAGCACGTGGACGATCCACCTGATGCCATGATGAAGGCCTCTGATGGATTGGACCAGGATGTGTTAATGGAAGCCACCAGGTCGCCTGTGACCTTGTGAGGCATCTGGCAGGCCTCAATCATATCACGTCCATTGGTGAGAGGTCTGGGCTGGAGTTGAGTCACAATTTGGCTTTCCAGTAATCAACCAAAATGTTGAGAAGCAATTTGATCTTCTGCTTTGAATGCCCTCAATGCGGGCGCACAAGGAGCTCTTCGTGAGCAGCCCCAAGTGGGCGGTGACCGCGAACGTCGCCACCGTGTCGCAGTTGAAGTTCCTATTGAGGATCCTTTTGAAAGTAGTGTATTAAACGATAGTACAAATTGCATGTCGTACTGAATCGGCCCGTGAATGACTCGTGCGAGACGATCAAAAAGGCGAACGTGCCGAGGGCCTAAATGGCAAAGGTCGACACGGACTTGGCCGACATCGGGAATATCGCTCCACTTTCTCCAGACGACGACTGCACGTTGTCGCTCCTCTTGCAGTTCCGCCACACACTCAATCTCTCGGATGCGGATGAGAATTCCAGCATGAATACACGAACGTCTCCTTGGCCAAGGACAGTCGTTCGTCGCACTAACAACTTGTCAGGTGTGTCTGGGTCGCCAATTCCACGTGAAGATCTCGTCTCAACAGCTGTCGGTACAGCGAGGAGAGCCCATTCTACCCCCAAGGACATCTTTGCATATGGAACAGTGGCTGGCAATTTGTTCCATACAGACAGGTTGCCACAGTTCGCTTCAATTTTCTCCAGGCAGAATCCCAGACAAGGTTCAAAAACTTGTACTCAGAACAGTTGGGCAGATATACGATGTATGTAGTAATACAGCATATTTGTCCTTCAACGTTTGCGAATCATGTGAGTCTCTCAAGAATATCAACGTTTAGACGAGAGCAGAAATTAACAGCAATATATTGTTCAACTATTTATAGCTCTTCATCGTCGTCTTGTGCCAGGACTTTCTTGGTCAGCTGTATCTCCTTATGCAGCAATTTATGGTCTTTCCAATCCTCCTTCTGACACTCCTTACCGCAGTAGCGGCCGACGCCGCACTCGACGCACGTCTTGAGACTCTTGGACTCCCCCTTGTCTTGGTATGCACAAGTCCAGCATCTTGCCGTCCACTTTAGCTCGAGATCCTCCGGCTCGAGGCCGTATCTTTGCTTCAGGTAAGCTCTCATAATGAGATCGTACATCTTGACACCCGGATTCAGCTTGGCGCATCCCAACGCCAGCACGACGAACTTTTCCGCCGCGCTGTTGTTGGCGTAGGCACGGTAGATGCGGAAGTTGTGGCGCACTGTCTCTGTAAGCGATCCTTCTTGCCCAAGGTAGAGGCGTAGCTTGGATTTAAAGGGGTCTTCCTTGGAATAAGAAGATGCGTGCTTAGCCTGGAAGAGTAATCCGTGACTGCTCATGGACATGCAGTGCGCAAGGAACGTCAGACATTTAGAATTTACTCATTTCTTTGGCTCGGAAGCTTTAAATTTCATGAAACATCGTTTGGTGCCTGTTCAATGATGACGTAAGCCCGTTGGACTTGGTCTTGGACCAGTTTGGAGTCGTATATCAAGATGTTGTTGGCCTCACTTTGCATTTTAGGAATGAAAGGAGCTGAAGGAGAGAACTGGAAGTGTCTGCCAAAAAGATTTACCCACTCCAATGTTGACACAAAGTTTTTCTCTGATCCTTATGCACTGCGTAATTGCTCCGACAAGAAGAGAGCCATTTTCTCCCCCCAACTTGACGAAACCTGTGATCACTGAGATCAGGAGTTGTAACTTCATGCGGAAAAAGACCAAATATGTCTCAGTCTCTAATAAAAAGATTAGAAAATATCAGTGACTCTTCTTGAACCCATTGTCTTCTCAACAATATGGGGAGAAGTGGATGATCCTGGAGCAAAAAGTTTGGTTTCTGATTCCTTATAGAAGATGGTCTCAAGAACTCATGCCTACGATGTGGGTCTGACCTGTTCTTTGCAGCTAATAGAAGGGGATTTGTAGTCCACGCTGGTACAAGTCCAACTGGCTGGTGTGATCAGAGCATGAGGAAATTTGAAGCGTCTGAGCCAAAATGCAAGTGTCTGCACTGTTTTGTTCTACATCTTCCTGAAGCTGCGTAGTTAGGTTGCATACGACTCTCCTAAAACTTACGCTAAAGAAACTGTCCATATTGGTTTTGGCCTCAGGCAGGTACACGAAGGCGTTGTCGATGGGCTGCTCCTCGATCTCCAGCCAGAGGTGCGGCGTTCCTTCATAGTCGCTGTCGCCGCTCCTGGCGCCCTCATCCCATCGGAGCACACCTAGCACCAGAGTAGTCGCGATCTGCGGACAGGCTGACAGCAAGTAACTCCTGACTAAAGTCGACACGGCCAAGGAGGCGTTTGAGAGCACAAAGGCGTCGAATTCGCCACCGGAGTCAGGCACTGTTGCGCTCTGGGCGCGCCAACTCGCGTCCAAGATGATGTTGGCGAGAGCAGAGAGGGAGGAGGAGGAGGAGGAGGGCGGGACCACCTCTGGGATGCGCCAAGGAGGCGAGCTTAGTCTCTTGGGCAGCCCCGGACCAAGAACTGCGGCGCGGCTGAGGTGCTCCAGCACTTGGGACAGTGGCAGCGACTTGTCCTTGTCCCCGTCGTCGTTCTTGGGCTGTTGGGCCATTTAGATTGGCTCTGACACAGAGGTGTCGGCCGCGACGTGGAACCAAAGATGGTGGAACTCCCGCCGAAAAGTCTTCACACCATACAAACAGGGCGTACAGGTACGCATCTGTTACCTGAGGCGAGAGTGCGTGATGTGCCACAGAACCTAGTTGTTGTCGTAGACCCAGCTCCGGCCGACTGTCTACTACTTGTCGGCGGCAGCTGGCAACGTTGGAAACGGCTTCCCCAGTCGAGTAGTCTGGAACACGTGATCGACGACCATGCACGCGTTCATGACTCCCTTTAAATCACCTGAAAAGTGAGAGGTTGTTGTCGCTTTCATACATGTCGAAGTTCCGGCCACTGATGAAGAGGTTGTCGGCGATAGCGGCCGTCGAGGCAGCCCCTGCTGGGAGGGCAGTTGCGGCAATGGTTCGGACTGCACCAGCATGGCAGGTGTGACCACGCGCGCGCGTAAGCCAGAGATGACAAGATTAGGTGAGGTGAGGTTAATCTGTGTGTCTGTCTGTTTGTCTGTATCCGATTAGGGCAGCCCGTTTCCAGCTTGACCTGTTATTGCGCATGGTTAGCCCGAAGTGTGTGGTGTGGGACACCGACTGAGTGACAGACAGACAGACAGACAGACACACGTAGCACTTTATATCATTGCCATTCTTTCTACCCCACGAAGTGGGTAATGTTATATAAAATGCCCTAAGTACGTGTGTGAGTGTGTGAATGTCCATGGCCGATTTCCAGCTTTATCTGCATTTGCGCGGCCGAATGTCTGTGTGAGTCCGTCCAACCAACTCTATTACATGGAGTGCTAGGGCCGTATGTACGAGTCCAACCAGCAATACAACTGAACGGGCGGGTCCTCTAAGCTCTTGGTCAAGCGCGATAAGAAGTCAATTGCAAAGCAATCCGCCGTGGGTGTCAACGTCGCTTTCTTGGGTGAAACGTGTGATTTAGACGCAATAAAGTTAGCACATCGACCTCTTCATCAATGCGTTTCGATGCTTTTCGGGTAGCATCCGTTAAAGCTGAAGAGTCGCATAAGACGTGTGACTCCCGGGACTTCTCTTCCTTCTCTGCTACCAGGGAGCGTTGAATTCTCAATGATCCTGGAGACGACCGTGGCGTGCCCGTCAGTCTTCTGTGAGCTGTTCTACCAGCCGTCCATCCCATAGCTCCCGCACACCCACAAGGAGACTATTGCATCCTGATACAGCTCTACAGGCGGACCCCGGCAATGATCACCGGCGAGACCAGGGGAGGAATGATCATCAAGGCTGTCACGCTCGCCAGATCCAAGAGACTGAGGAGTCAAAGTGAGAAAGATCGGTGCCAGTGTGCCAGATCATACCAAGGGCCTCGAAGCCCCTGAGGACCATGTGCTGCTCCTCGGTAGAGATCCACGCTTTTGCCGTCTTCAGCCCCTCTGGGCTGAAGGCTTGATGCCCACTTTCTTACGCACATCCCAGCCCTGTTATGTGGCTCGACCGGTAGAGGGATGGCCTCACTTCCCTCCTCCACTGTGAGCGCTGCCTCCGACACGTGGGTCCTGACCGTCCCAGGGGCAGCTCCTTTTTGTACCGCACCGTGTGTTCCTTCATGACGTAGTTCGCCACTAATAGTGAGCCAAGACTTCCGAAGACCCGTCCAGGACGGTGCAACCTTGTTTCCGGTTTGAAGTCTGAGTCCCACGGAAAACGATGATATTTCCTGCCTCTAAGATGCAGGTGTAAACAAAGATACATAAGAACATCTGACTAATGTCTCCGGTCAAGGCATGTGGAGGCTTCCTCTGGCATGGCGCACTCCCTCAAGTTGAATGGCGCCTTGGTTTGGCGCTGCTTGGCCGTGGCTCCGGGTACTGCCCAGCCCAACGACAGGTTCTTCGTCCACCTCATTCTTCGGACAGATGCTCTCCCTCATGCTGATGAGAGAAGCTGCAAGGTCCCCAATCCACTGGTGTGCCATCTGAAGGGACAGATAGATGTTTCAAATGCTCGTGATTCAATCAATCGCTTGGTGAGGTGATCAACGACGCTCTCCACCATTCCTCTCCCGCCAGGGTCGAGGTCTGGTCTGACTGAGCAGATGATGTCTCGTATGGAGTGGCTTGGCCTCCAAAGCCGCATCCAGGGCCAGAGACTTTGTTGATTCCTCTAAGGCCTAGTCACTGGTGGCCTGGTGATGCAGGAGGCCTGGGCTGCCGGATCCAGCAGTGCCACCGCATCTTGTGCCACTCCCTTGACCGGGTTCTAGACCCGAAGGAGCAGAGGTCCGAGATTGACTCGATCTTCCTGTCCTACATCAGCAAGTGCCATTGTCACCCCGCCCTTGGCGCGAACCTTTGTGACGTTCTCCTCTTTTCTGTTGATCGGTCAAAGAGGCGTGGTGTCGTAGGAACTCCCTCCGGACTTGGGGCGGAAAAATTGGCTGCTACCGTTGCACTGTGAGCCGCAAAGAACATCATTGTTTGTTCTCCCCTCGCTGTTCTGACATCTTTGATGAGTCTGGCCTGGTCTTTCACGGCTCATACTGCGCAAAACAGTTCAACCCCACTGGGGAACACAGGTGAATCCTCCCTTTTAGGGGGTTCTGTCGGTCAGCCTGAACCCCTGCGGGAAGGAGAGATAATTACGGGAGAGAACAGGAGAGCTTCACTCATTGGCTGAGAGAAACCAACATATTTTTGAACAGGCGTCTCCACCTAAGGATATTTTCTACCCAAACAGCACATTTGTTCATTTTGTTTAAGAAAAGAAATGAATTCTTCTCCTGTTGGATGCAGTGTTTACACCCTGAGCTTGGGCTCCATCTGTGCCCTGACCTCGGCTGCCCTCGTGGGCATCGCCTTCTCCACAGACAACTGGCGACACATCTCAGTGGATAGGGACGACATCCAGAGGCAGACAGGGCCCAATGACGTCCTCAACGTCAGTTGGGCTCTTAAGGAGGACCACAGATACTTTGATAGAGTTCAGGTGAGGCACAATCACCCACATCTGGACATGTGGATTGAGCACCGTCCTCTCATCAACAGGGAATGTTTCGCATGTGCTTCCCCTATGAGGACCGACCCCCGCTGAACTCCGGCTTGTTGTACCTGAACCCCATAGAAGAGTGGTGCAAGAACATTGACTACTACGTCAGGCTCCTGGACCTGCCTTTCGTGCCAGCCAGGCTCACCAGGCACGGGGAAATATGGTAACTATTGTCATTTCTTGTGGCTTGGTGTCGTGTCCGGTCTGACACTGGTGTGGAGAGGCCTGGGAGTGATCAAGGCCAATCAAGTATGCTGGAATTCCACCAGTAGCCATCGATTAAGGTGCTGCGTGCCAGTCCCTCTGAAAGCTGGAAGTCATGTCCATGATGACCCCCCAAACCTCTCTTTCAGGTTTCACGTTGCCCGGTCCTCCATCGCTGCATTCGCGCTCTACTTCATGCTGGTGGGAATCGGGTGTGTGACCGGATTACTCGGGTGTTGGAGGGCATCTGGAGATCACCTCATTTCTACTGCGCTCCTCTTTCTACTCGGGTCGCTCTCGGGGACTGCAGGGATGGGACTTTGGCACTGGGCACAGTTCTATGAGATTGAGAAGGTACTGCATTTGCTCATGAAATTGGCAATGTTCTGCCTCTTCTAATGAAAAACCATAAAAGGTGGTCTTATTTGCACTCAGGTTTACGATGAGCGCCTGAACTTTTACCTGTCGTGGCCCGAGCATTTGCGCGCAGCCACCTCGTTCACTCTGGGCTGGTCGTACATCCTGTGCTGGTTGGGCTTGGGTTTGGCCTTGTTGTCCTCGACTCTTTTTAGCGCCGCCGCCACGTGCATCAAGCAGGAACTCAAAGGAATCGAACACAGGGAAATGCTTATTAAAATGAACTTGGCCTACAACTCCAACTCCATCCTCAGGCAGCCCAATGGAATGGTGACGAAAAAATTATAACTAATGTTTTTGTGTTCTTTCTTCACCTCCTAATTTTGACATTTTTCCAGGTTTCCACCCCCATGTCCCGTCGTAGCTCCCTGTCTTTACCCCCCTGCTCATCCTACTTATCCGCTGGATTTCCCGTCAGTCATGACCTCAGGTCCATCCAGTACAACAACGTCGTCAAGGAGCTCGAGGATGGAAAGCTGTGAAAAACTACAACTGCAACTGAAAAAGTGTGCACGCAGACATCATGTGCAGCTTTGTCCATGAGGCAATAAACTAAGATAGAAGAAAGAAAAAGACTTGGAGCATCCTGAATGCAGATATTCAGTCAAGAGCGCATCGCACTTAAAAACATTCAATACAGCCTAAAATACTCGTTTCAGGCTCCTCTTTTCAAAGTTGTCAACCATTCAATGTAGGAGACTTTTCTCCTCACCTAAATGATCAGTGGACAAATCGAATATTGGCCGAATAAAAGCATTCGTACGCATTTTGTCCTCGCTTTCACTGGGTAGAAAACGTGTTGATTTCTCTTAACAAATGCTTAGAAAATATCATGGCAAGTTTTTACCTTCCGAGGAGGGAGGATCTGCTTTTTAGCTTCTCACAACATTCATCTCGTGACCTTGATGATCTTCTTCAGCTCCTCATTCTGCTTGAGCGCCCGGGTGTACGAGCGAGATGAACGAGAGCTCCTGGACGCAATCTCGGTGCTCCTTCAGCAAGACCTGCTACAGCAACCAATTAAAGGACGTTCGGACATCGGTCACTATTGACTGTCAGATGGAAACTGTGTCTTGAGCTAAGACCAAAGCAGAGGTTTCCTCCGCTACCCTGGTGGAACCGAGAGAGGACGAAGACCAGATCCTTAAATGACGGGTGACATCAACGTGCATCACGGCAGCTGGTCCGTCAAATGCTACTTCAATGAGCGTTATAGACGGAAGCTCCTGACTTGAACTTTACAAGATATTGCGGTTCTCAAACTACGATATTGGGAGCCCTTCCGACCGCTATCAGAACTCCAAGGACCACGGCAATCAGGACCATCGGGATGATGAAGGCGGCCAGGACAACGAAGAGATGCCACTCCTCGTCGACAAGCCATGCCAGGCCGGTCAGGGCAACGAGAACCACCATCACGATCAGGGCGGCCACGACTCCTAACACGATCGTGAAAGCCGGGGCCGCCATCACAATTAGGGCAACCGTGCAAGAATAGGAAGAGAATAGGCCTCTAATGAGGAGAATAGGCCTCTAATGTGACTCATGATTATAGCGGATACTTTCGAGCAATTCGAGTAGCACCAATGCGGACAAAAAACCATAATTCCTCAGGATTCAGGGCAAATGTTCAACTCTTGTTCTCTCCGTCACCTTGAGTCCACGTGAAGAGTTCTAGTTCAGCAGTTGTAAATGACCCAGCATAAGTGTCTGTACGAGAGTGTCTCGATCATAGGAAGACCTCGCTCTCATGAACACAGCAATCAAATCATTGTTCTGGCAACGCACATGATGATAGTCTCGTACGAACGAGTCCTTGAAACACCCTTGCCTATGCCAGCTTGATCCCCTTTTTGACCCTGGCGTTGATGCCACTGAGCTCTCCCCCGTACTTCTTGACCTCCGTCCTCGCCTCTCTGATCTGGCCCTTTCTGGCGATCTTGGCCTTGTGGAACTTGACCCGGTGCTTAACACGAGGATTTCGCTGCAGCTTGGAGCGTTTGGGGGTGAGGCCCTTATTCTTCTCGATCTCGCGGGTGATCTTCCTGCGCTCATCAGCGTCCTGCCCATTGTCAATATCTGCTGGAGGTAACTCTTCCTCGTCAGATTCTTCTTCGTCGTCGTCCTCTCTGTGTTTGCGCTTCCTCTTGCTAGCTTCGTACATCTGAAGGGCTTTGGCTTCGTCCAGAGTAAATTGGGCCAAGTCTATCGAGCCTTGAGATCCTCCTTCCCGCTTCTGCTCGTTGACCTCTGGATCGGACAAGACCCGGAGCTTCTTGGACTTGTTTCTGAAAAAAAAAAAACCCTAGTTGTCAGTTACGAACTTGAGATGCTGTCTGGTTGCCTCTTTTACCTCTCTTTCTGTGCAGCTTTGACGACTCTCTTCTTGGCTTTTCTCGCCAGTTCTTCCGGAGTCTTACCAGCTTTAATTTCTTCTAGCAGTTCTTCCACCTGCTCCATGATTGGCTTCTCCGCCTTCTCAATCTTGTCCAACAGCTGTTTGTATTCCACGAGACGCCCGGTGATCGGGTGATGCCGCAGCGAGGCGCGCTTGGCCTTAAAGGCTATGTAGCAGCAGATGTTGACGCAGTAACTGAACAAATGAGAGAGGAATCACAAAGGGCACGTAAGTGCAAGCCAATGAAGTCATTCTTACTTGAGGACGACTTGAAGCTTGGTCCGGATAAAATCTGCGGCTTTCCCCTCGGCTGGCAGCTTGCCCTCCTCCATCAACCTGATGACGGGTGCCAGCTTCTCCTCGGCGTGGTGCAGCTTTGCGGCGAAGTCTGCCGCAATCGGCCCAAACTCCGGCGCCTCAGCAGCGAATTGGCGCGCGCGCTCTTTGCGGCTCATGCGACTCAGATCCAACAAGACTGTTGTCGAATCAGCCTTGGTCGCAGACTTCTGCATAACATAACTCTCAATTTAGTAGATGAGCTTTGACACTACTGTACAGTCAATGATCACTGACCTTTTTCTTGTTCTTTGATGCCTCCTCCTGAACCGCAAAGACGTCGACAAAGTCGCTCTCGTCCATTTCTTGAAGCTGCCTCTCCTGCAGTTTGTGTGTTTCTTCTTCCTCGATCTCTGCCTCGTCGCGTTCGTCACCATCCAGGACTGCTTTTCCGTCTGGTTCGTTGGGGTTTCCGCCGTAAAAGTGCTTCTTACGGGATCCCCACCCTTCGCCGCCGATCAGTTCGTCCTCGTACTTGGTCGGGGCGCTGAATCAAAACATGTACCATTAACAGAGATCCATCGCAACTGACGTCTGTGTGCAGACTTACCCAGACTCGTCCAGATCAGAAGCGAAATCGTCTTGGTCTTTGCTCTCATTCGTCGTCTTCTTCTTTTTCTTTTTCATTCTTTTCATGGCGACTTCTGGATCGGCAAAGTCGTCATCGCTGTCGCTGTCGGAGATGGCAAACACTTGGTTTTCTTCTGCATACGCATTTGCTCGCCGGCCCCGGTCTAACTTTTGCCTGAGCGCCACCTCCTCCTCCAGCTCCTCTCTGTCCAGGTCGTCCAGGATGTCGAGGTCGCCTGTGACCCCGTCCATGACGTCCTCATCCACGGCGCTCTCCAGAGCAATCTTATCTGATGCTCGCCGCCCCCCAGACCTTTTGCCCTTCTTCTTTCCCATGTTTAACGCGGTGAAGCCCAACCACACCACGAACGCGTGTGTCCTGTGCGTTTGTTTTGGGTCACCACTGGCGTCAGCTGACGTGATTGTTGGTTGCGTGACTACGGACACAAAGTTCCGACGCGACTTGTCTGCTTTTGTGTTTACTTCATGTAGACTTTCTGTATAACATAGTCAGTGAGCTGTTACTACCGGTAGGACTACTTCATAAGACACATTCATTGTATTGAATTCAATTGAGACTGAATATTTAGCGATCGAATTTTGCCACATACACAAATTTTGCATGAGTGAGTTCAGTGACACAACTTTGACCACGTGGGTTCACAGTGCTGAGTGCACAGTGACACTGGAGCGTACAAACTGTGTTGACCCACAGATGACCCCTGGCTGTTTTGGGCCACTGTTTTCTTTAGTTAAAAGGGCAGAATTTTTATAAGATGCTGCTGCCTTGTCTGGCCCAACTAAATCTTGGGGTGGAACCACCTGAATCCTCTCACATCACTTGTGGGGCCCATTTTTCCGTACGTCAGGACGTTCTGTGGCATGTGGTGAAAAGCTAAGTCGGTCAGTGGAAGAAAATAAACGTGAATGCGCAGTTTCATTTCGCCCCAAAATGGAGCTATTCGTCCAACGTCTCTACAGATTGTCTGCGACCCTACGACCGTCCACGACCGTGATGCTGAAGTCTTGGCCGCCATGGACACGGAGATTGAAGGCGAGCGGGATCTCAACACTGAAGTTGAGTCAATCGACATCTCTGGAAATCCACTAGTACTGTTGTCTACAGGTTGTCGCAGTCAAATTTACAGCCACAGATCGTGCAGGTTGTAAGGGCGAGTTGCAACTCAGTTTCTTTGGATCTATTCAGTAATGATCTGAATCATACAGGGTGTGTTAGTTACTGTCAGTCATTGCATAGTGCTAGTTTCTGATCAAACAGTTCTTAACACATTTTCCTCATGTCAATGTGTGAGTCAATATCGCTTTAAAGAACTTCAGGCTTCTCGTTGAAAACATTTCAGACAGTGTTGCCACATTCAAGTCTTCAACTTTATGTTGAATAGACAAAACTATTTTGAGGAATCTGTGTTTAAAGATGACAATTAAAGAAGTTGAGTCCTTACAATGACGCAAATGACCCAACTTTAAAAAACCATGATTCAATCTTATACATACCGTCAATCACAATATCAAATTCCTAAGATTACATATCCTTTTTGGTTAGGAAGCTGTCCAGATACTTGAAAATCTTGCTGTAGACGAGGTCTGGCGCATTCAGGCCCCAGAGAAAGTCGATGTGATTGAAGTCCTGGTCAGGGACCTCGTACGCATCGACTACATCAGGCAGCTCGAGTCGGAGCCTCTGCACATCCTGGCAAAAGAAGTTGGTGGTGAAGAAAGCTTTTATTTTTTTAGTGCTTGCTTGCTCACTCACCTTGACATCTGCTAGCCAATCATTGTCCGAGTACATGAGCATGACTGGTAGGTTGACCTTGTCCAGGCTATAGCTGGGAGGCTTGCTGGAACCGTTGTAGAAGCGTCTGTTCTCTCTGCTGCTGCCGTAGTCATACTTGCAGAATCTCTGGCTTTTGTACTCCTGCGCAAAGTGCACGATTGTGCGCACGGAGGTGCCGCCAGGCTCGTGGCCGAGGATGATGGGTAACAGGGTCTGCAACAGGAGTCATACAGTTCCCCCAATTCACTCTATACTAAAAAGTGCTTTCACGTGCGTCACCTTGTTCATCTGCTTGTCATCGTAGCCTGTCAGCAGGAAGAGGAGATTCTCGCACACCTCCTCCTCCTCGGTGGAAAAGTCACATGCGACCTCATCAAAGAACTGCAGCACCTTGTTTGTAGGCTCCAACTGGCGGATGCCAAATAGCTTCAGGATGAACTGATCCAAAGCAATTATAATAATCATCATTGCCAGAACAAAGACTTATGGGGTGTCACTGGTGAACCTGTAAATCGTTGACAAAGTATGAGAGTAGCTTGATGGGGCTGACCATATGGTCCACGTATGCCACAGGTCCCATGGCTACCGCCATCTCTAACTTCTCCCTCATGAGCTCGGCATGTTCATTGAATGCCACCCAAAGCATGACTGTTCCCATTGAGTGCCCCACATAGAACAACTTTGCAGAGTTTTGCTCAAGTGGAGCAGACAGCACATAGGTGAGGGCGGCAGGGAGGTCGTAGCGCCCCATCTCGTCAAAGCTGTAGTTAGAACTTTGTAAGATGCATACACACGCACTCTTGCACACACAGCCAACTTATGCACCTAAATCTCCAGTATGCATCGGTGTCAGTGGTGAGGTTGATGTGGCTTCGGGAGTAGGCATTGCCACGGGCGTTCCCCATCCACACGTCATAGCCGCGGTCAGCCAACATGTAACCTGTGATTGACAAGTCCAAAGTTTTTGTGTATGACCTGAGATTAGCTGCTGAATAGTTCAGCCGCTTGAACTGGGACTTTCTTTATTTTGCATGCGCTGCTGACGTGTTCAGGATCGGTCACTGACCCAAGCTCTTGTCTGGCCTGCCCATGACATAATCGGCCGAGGTCCCCATGAGCCCGTGCTGGAGGAAGACTGCCTGCTTCTTGGGTTTGACCCCCGGGGTGGGCGGGATGCGGTGCAGGGTGTTGACATATCCATCCTCAGTCGTGTAGTTGTGCTCCTCGCACACATACCCATACGACCGGATCATTTCAGGCTGCAAGAATGTTGTCTGTCATCTGCTTGACATCCAGCATGGGGTTATCATGACCAGCATTAAAACAGTCATCATTGGATGCCCAATTTGCTCTCGCTGACATTCAGGTTAGTTTTCAGAGCATTTAATACTTTTTGGCAGAATGAGTCTTTCATTATTATTGTTGTTGTTTGATGTGCAGTGACCCCAACTCTTTCTACCCATTCTACCAAGTATCAGCAGCGGCATCCAAATGCTCCGGCAGTCCTACTTACAACAGGTAGGGAGTACTCGGGGTGCAGCGGGTCGTGTCTGACGGTGCTGGACTGGAACATCTTGATGATGCTCTCGTACCAGAGCGCCTTCTGAACAGTCTTGTCCTCCGCACTTTCCCGGTACATCACGTGAAAGATGTCGTTGTCGCCGTTGAGGCTACCGAGGCCGCCGAAGCCACCGCGACCTCGGCCGAGGCCGTGAACGGCGCTGAAGGAGATCGCGACAAACAGCAGTAGCAACCACATGATGAGTGGAGTCATCGCCTTCTCTATGACGACAACTTCTTCGAAGGCGAGGAAAAAGACACAAAGAGCGCTCAGCTCTTTCCTCTCGACCGTCAATGAGTGCGAGGAGCTTGTTTACAGTGAGTTCCGCTTATCAAGCATCTCAGTCTGTGACCCAAACTGCGCGGGCAGCAACAGCAAGAGGAACAACTGCGTCTGCGCGGCAGCGGCTACGGCAACGACGATGTCATGTCCGCATCCTTCCCGTCCTGCACGGACTGGGCGTTGCACGACTTCAACGAGGGGGAGTGCAAACAACGCCTGAAAAGGCGCGCTCGCAAGATGAAGTCTTCGTCACCCACCCCAACTGGGTTCTATGGTACAGATTTGCCCTTGCGTGACCGCGCCCTTAGTTAATATTTTTCTATGAAATGAATTGTTCGGCTGCTCAAATCGCAATTGGACTTTCGACTCGGCAGCGGTCAGCGATGCTGTCACGTCCGCCCGCATCAAAGGCCTCGACGACGTGGGCCTGGACGGCGTCGGCCTCGACCAAAGACGTCTCCAGGCAAACAATCACGTTGAGTGAAGCTTGAGGCTGAATACGGTTCTAATCTAAGCCCACTAGTTAAGATTCATTGAAATACGACAAAAAATGCGAGTAAAGTTGGAGACTTCCTGAAGTTTTAGTGACTCAAGAACAAAGGAGTCGCCTTCTGAGTAAGAAGTGATGAAGAGCTTTTGTACTGGGAGCAGTTTATTCAGCTTCAGTCAGAGGTTTTTAGCCTAAAATTGTTGAATCAGCCCCTGAATCCACACTTAAAGGCTGCATCAGCTAGGTTGAATCTTCCTGAATGGCAGCAAAACAAAGAAACTGTTTTGATGCCAAGCCCATGTTTATCTTCAACGAGACTCTTCAGGTTGGCCTGTGTGGGCTGTCTTTGACCATGCCACTGTGTAAAACACGTCCCGCTTAGGCAGGTCCGCCACAGCCCTTGTCTACCGCCATCAAGGCTCCCAAGGTCAAGCAGTCAGCCAGTTTTTCTGCTTGAAAGGATTTGAACAAGTGTGTTCGATAAGTCCAACTTCGGCAGGTCCACTAGAGCTGCTACAAGCCTGGGTCTATCATCAAGACTCACAAGGTCAAACCCGTGCGTGTCAGTCAGCCCGTTCCTCTGCCTAAAATTGCTTGACCATCAAAAATTTTCAACATGTTAAACTTTGGAAGGTCCAAACATTTTGCACTCTTGCTTGTAGCAGCAGCCCATCAATGGAGCTAAATAAATTGCGCCCTGCAACTCTGCATGAGCTGTTAAACAGTTGTTGTCGACAACATTTCTGTAGCAACAAAAAAGCCCCCCAAAAGCCAAGTTTTGTGCTATATGAAAAGAAGAAGACAAATGAGTAGAAAGCAAGGTTTTCCCACCCCGATCATATCTCCACACCCATGCCTTGATGTAGATGAGTACAGGAAAGATGCTCTCAGAAGTGCAAATATTGAATGCATGCTTTCGACATATTTGAAGGGCGCGCGCCAGCGCTGCTGGACAGTCTGGACCACGCGCTGCTCGCGGCGCCGCTGTTCGTCGTCCTCGAAGTCCTCGTCTTCTTCGGGTACAGGAAGAAGTTTTACAAGAAAATGATGAAGCAGGTGGAAGTCAACATCAAGGAGTTTAAAGGGGGCAAGAAGAACAAAAAATAAGGAGTCCGCGACAAGCAGCATGCTGTAAAGTGTATATTTATATATGGGATGCAGTTGAATGTCTATATTGCACAGGTAACATCCTTAAGTGAACCAAGGACAACAGGAGTTGAGACGTGATTTTACACGTGTTAAACGCCAATTATTCTGGCATTTGGGTCACCATTGATTGACCTCTGATGGATTGCCTTGGACTTGGCAGCGAGGAAAACTAATGATAATAACACAGAGAATGTGAATTTGACAGCTTTCAATGACTTTTGTTGACCACCAACTTGGCCTTGAGGTCACAGTTGGACTACGTGTGTCCTCAGCCTCTCCGTGAGTGCTGCGGCAATCACGCCCCTCTCCACCTGCGAGCCTCGCGGAGGGCGAAGACGATTCATCCTCGTCCCCTGGCCCCAGCAAGGCCCGCGGCGGCGACAACAGCGGCGACGACGACAGCGGCGACGACGGTTCAACTGTCCAACGGCTCAGACTTGACCTCGAGAAAAGTGGAGAAGCGGAAGAAGCCAAAAGAAGGGTGAGGGAGACGAAAGATCACCTACGGCATATATAGGAGGACGAGCAGAAGGAAGACGACGTCGTCAGGAAGATCAGCGGGGGTGATCAAGGAGGCCAAGAGCAAGTTAGGGTCCGATTCATGATTTGCACACTGGGGAAGAAGAATTGGAAGATGCACATCAGTGCCTGACGAGGGCTAGGAAGAAAAGAGGAGCCCTGCGGGCTGCGATAATCGAGGTAACACAAATTGAAGCATAAATTGCATTGGCCTTAGACATTTATACAAATATAGAGATTTCAGCACCAAATCACAGCTACTACTGATTGAAGTACGAGTCCAGGAACTGTTGGACGCTCAAGATGTCTTTGTCCCTCCAGATGACATTGAGCCTGGTGTGTTCAAGTGCCTGTTCCGCAGCAACCTCCGCACCGACCAAAAGAGACGCATTCGATGCCATGAAGTCCGCCACTTCAGAGCAGTCCTCGGCCGTGCAGAAGCTCTCAGTCACCGATCGAATAACCCGGGCAAAGAGGAACAAACCGCCGGAATATCTATTAATGCACGTATGTTAGTGAAGAGGTTACTTAGACGGTCTCATCCCCACTTCTCTTGCCCTCTTCACCCATACCTTTCTGCCAAGCGTTCCAAGTTGGCCCTGAAGAAGGCCCACGAGTGGCGGTGTCCCGATCGGGCCGAGGCAGCCGCCATGAGCGCCAGGGGGGCCTCTTGCGCGGGCACATCGTTGTTCTCATCAAAGCAGAATTGAAGAGCCCGCTCGAGGACGTCTTGATTGCTGGCCTTGCCCAAAGCCTGCAAGATGCTTACCCTGTCCTCAGCCAGCTCGCTCTGGCGGTACAGAGTTAACATCTGCGGCAGATTAACAAAATTGTGCTATGCGTATTGAAGAAAACATTGACAAAAATCCTCGAGTTGTACCTGCTCTAGAGTCCTAAGACTTGCGTCGACCATGACAGCCCTATACACACCATCTCTGATCGATGGCGCCACCAGAGCCACTTCTGCCAATTGCGCCTTGAAAGCGTCTTTGGCGAACGCCAACACCTCCTCCTCCCGGAGCATGGCCAGAACGGGCAACAGGGAGGACCTTAGGAGAGCAGCATCCTCGTCATCCTCGTCCTCTCCTCCGCGAGGAACGACGCCGACCGAGGCCAGCAAAGGTCTCAGCATATCCAGGCAGAAGAGATCGAATCTGTCAGCGAGGTCCTGAAGAAAGCAATCGATTGGTATGACTGGAAGATGTCCACTTCCGTGCACGCTTCCAACCTGATCGGGCCATGTGAGTGATCTTATTTGTTGGAGCACGCCGCAGACTGCACGCCAGACCATGGCATTCCGTTCTTGGCCGGCGCGGCGCAAGGAGTCCACCATGCGTAGAATGCGCACGGTCGAGCCACCATCACACAACACCATAGCGACCTAAGGAGGAAAGAATATTGATGTACGGTACACACAACTGTGCCACTGTAGTTGTACCTGGTCATCGAAAATGGCCATTCTGTCTACTGCCCGGAGAGCCTCGTCCTGGATGTGGTTAAGCAACATTTCAAAGAGTTTCTCCCCATAGTGAACCCTGAAGAAGCCGGTGACGCCGGGATTTAGTTTGAGCCAACAAGTCGGGTGTGCCGGATCGAACCCAGGCAGGTCAACCTGTGCACAGACATGTGCAAGAAGAGTGAACATGAGTATACAGTAGCATTTTACGAGACAGGAGCGTGAAACTCGATTTCTGCACAAACCTCAGCCTCTGCGCGGTCGAAGAGCAGCTGAAACTTGGATGTCTTTCCGCTGGTGTTTGCGTACACGCCGGTCAGTGGGATTGCCCACGCCGTATGCTCCGAGGCCGTTGGGTGTGGGGCGAACCGCTCCTGCTCAAGGCGGAGGACAGCAGAGCCGTCAAAGTCGGAGACGACGGAGGCGCTCACTAGGGGGAAGCCAACCTCGCGGATCCAGGCCTTGAGGAAAGCGCCAACGTCGGCGCCTCCTGAGGCCTCGCTCAAGTGGTGCCACAGGTCCTCGCTGGTAGCGGTGTCGTAGGAGAAGTCATCTATGTAACACTGGGTGGTGGTTGTAAATTAGCATAAACTTATACTTATGTTGACACTATGGTACAAATGAGAGACTGCTGTCAGTACGTACCCGTTTGAACACATCAACAAAGTGGTTCGAGCAGAACGGACAGATGCCAATAGCACATCTGATCCAACATGAACTATTACAGCCCGCCTGTAACATACCTGGTCGAGTACACACAAGTGGACATTAAGGCGTCGTACCTGTATCGCCTTCTTGAAGACTTCTGGCCCAATGTGTCCACGCACCATGTTGAGGACGCTGGCAGCTTTGCAGTACGTGATCTTGTCGAAGCTCTGATTGATCTGCGCAGCTGACGCCAGACCAGGGGTCTCTATTGGGTGTGACGTACGCAGGGCGTCTAACCTGGGAGGTGTGAGGGCTTTCACATCATCTGGACTGTTCACTCGTCATGCGCTCGAACAAAGTACCCTAGAGCTGGTATGACCACGTCTGCCACAAATCTATCCCCCGCCCTAAATGTTGGATAGAGCGCGTCCACACAGACTGATGCCATCAGGGTGGCGAAGCCCTCATTCAAGTACAGTCCATCCCACCAAGACATCGTCACCATGTTGCCGAACCACTGGTGGCTTACCTACAAACAATATATCGTGTGCATACGTACCGTAAATATCGTCGGCATAGATGGCATTAATGTGTAAATGATTCACCTCGTGCGCGATGAGATTGGCCACCGACTGCAGCGTGTCGGGGTTTCCCTCCTTTTCTTCCACAATGAGTCCGGTCTCCCTGCACGTAATGAGGCCCCAGTTCTCCATGGCGCCCACGGACAGTCTGTTCAAAGCCACTAAATCCAACTTCGGCAGTGGGTAGCGCTTTCCGAAGTAATCGTTGAAATACTCCAAGCTCTTCTTCGCTACCTAAATGGGTCCATCTGACCGTGAAGTCCTACGAAGACTCCTCTGCGGCGTACCTGCAGAGCAAATCTGCCTTGCTCTCTTTGTCCCCAGGGTGCCAGGACCCTGACTTTTGTTCTACCAGCAGCCAGCACTTCTAGGAATTCAAAGTCGCCAATCACCAGGCAGACCAGGTACGTGGACATCTCCTTGGTCCATTCAAAGTAGTCGATTCGTCGGCTGTAGACAGAGAGCAGGTTGGTTCGTGAGATCGGGTGGCACAACTGACTGTAACTCACACGTCTTTTCGGTCGACTTTTCCCTCTTTGACGGCTGCGGTTTCACTGTCTCTCCGGCCAAGCCTGATGTACCGACTGTCCTGTAAAGGCATGTTGCTCGCCACCATCAGGTGGTCGGCCACGGTCACCTCCAAGGCGAATACTGCCTATAGATGAAGCAACATAGTCGTTACGCGTTTTGAAGTACGTAAGCTGTCTCTCCTCAGTGTACCTTAAAGGCTGGCTCATCAAAGCAAGGGAAGACCGAGCGCGCATGCGTGGGCGCCAACATGGTGGCGGCGCCGACCACAGTCTCGCCATCGCGGTTCTTGCAGGGGAACACAAAGAATCCCTCAAGATTATGGCTCAGCTGGCCGTGGTACTTAACGGTAAGCCAAGCTCTGGTTCCAGCCTCCAGGGGTTCCCTCAGCCGGATCCCCACTGCCTCGTATTTCGGCACTTTGATCACGCTCCGAGCACCGACGGGAAGCGCGAACTGCGAGAACCGGACCGACGCCTCGGTGATCAAGAGGCCCGGAGAGCAGTGCAACCAGATCACGGACGTGCCACTCGCAAAAAAGAATAACCTGCTCAGAGACAAGGGAAACAACTCCACGGTGTGATCGCCGAGCACAGTGCGTCGAAGACTTGCCTGATATTGACCACCCCCTCAAATCGCTCCTCAGTTGGGTAGACGTCGAGCTTCAGTTCATATCGCTTCGGCACCACTCCCTTGGGGAGTCGGCTCAAGTCCGGAGGCTCCATAGCTTCGTCATCGCTGCTATCTTTACTTGGAGGCTCTCTAGAGGCATCCTCCACAGAGGCAACAGAGTTGGGCATGTCTAAAAAAGCGGAAAAACGTACAGACTCAGTGTCATGAGATGCCTTCCTTGATCATTCTTCACTTTACTGTCAAAAAACCAAGCAATCACCATTTCATCTCTTCATGGTCATAATTAGAATGTAGTTCTTTAAAACCCTCAATCTTGATTCCGCTATGGAAATTGGTCCTTTAAAGCTTGAAGGCATGATTGATTTGATTCTGCAGGTAGATCTGAGCGTGGCTCTCAGGAAGTGAAAGCGCCTGCGTGATTGCCTGGGTCAGCACGGTCTGCAGCAACGCCGAGGTCGCGCCAGACTGCTGCAAGGAATGGGCTGGAACGTTCACTGTAAGCGCCCGCGGGCGGCTGGTCGGGTTGCCCGGCTGCGCAGGGATGGTGATCTGTACGGGAACCAGCCTGTCGGGGTCGGTGATAACTAGTTGATTCGAAGACGACGCTGCAGCCGCTGGCGGCTGGGTAGGCGCCGCGGCCGCCACCGCCGTGCCACCAGGTCTTGGAATCGCGGCGCCAACCACTGCGGCCCCTCCTGATCGTGCCACCGCCGCGCCGCCGCCGCGGATGACGTGGCGTCCGGCCATCGCTGCACCGGCGCCCATAGGCGGTTTGGCGTCCAGCGAGTGATGGTTGGGTGCCGGTGCCACCTGCCTCGGCTCGATGGTTTTCGATTGTTCCAATTTTTGTGTCCACAGTTGCTTGAGCTCCTGCAAGACGTTTTCGTCGACGCTCTCGTCCAAGAAGGAGTCCCTGACCGAGGAGATGACGTCGCTGATCACCGAATGATAAAGGTTGGCCGCAGAGGACATCGTGAGTGAGTAAACTCAACTAGACCAGACTACATCTTTCATACACGGCATTTACGCTAGGGATGGCATCGGGCTGAGATTCCTGACTCGACGAGTACGCGGCCAGCTTCCCTGGCTAGATGTCCGACACTTTTAAGGTCAAGTTCGACTGCACCAAGACTCGCCCAAGGGTGTTTTTTTTCTTGCCAAAAAGTCTCTCATTGCAAATTTTCTCCGAATAATATGACAGCTCCACCGGTCATTTGCGACAGACGACAGAATGGCAACTCTATCTAACTGTATGTACTGCCATTGTCAGCCCCTCCGGCCCAAAGCTGGTGTGGTTGCTATCTAGGATTGTCTGAACAGTTCACGCTAAATCAACAGGCGACCTCATAACAGTACTTTTCTGAGCTACTTACTTTATTGGGCGTCCATACTACAAATGTATGTTCATTAGAGCACCTAATATACGAGAACATACCTTCTATGGGCGAACTCAACGGGCTATCACCAAAACTCATTGAAGGAGACTTTTTTCAAAAAATAATATAAAAATTTCAGGACTTCTTGGTCAAATAAATTCCATGGCACTTTCACCGACCGATTTAGCCGGCCAGATCCAAGGCGTCTCACTCAACTTCAGTGCAGAAGCTGCTTGCTTTGGATCAGTTCCTCACTTCTTTAAGTGTGCGCACTTTGTCAAGAGTTATTAAGAACAATCTTGTCAAATCTCAAGGCTTCTCTTACCAAGGGAGTCAACTGTGCTTGTATGCATCGCAATTAATGAACAGCTCTTTTCCTGCGACATGAAGGTATGTCAAGCTTGAAATGCACCAGAAGCTTCTCGGCTCGACAGAGTTATTATTCGCTTCATCCCTAACTCACCAGCTACCCAACTTCAGCACGGTACAACGCAGTGCTGACCTGTCGGAACGTTGAGAAGTAAACACGCAACCTCCTAAGTTTGACATTGGTGGACTACCCGTGATACTTGTTGAGTGCCTGCGCGAACTTCAACTGACTCAACAGGGGACTCATTTAATGTTCAGTAAGAAAATCCCTTCCAGTTTTTATGACGCAAACTGTACGTGTTTCAGTGAACTTCAGAGCATACGCAAGTTGTTCAACTCGATTGCGTTCCATACATAAACATTAGTCTTTTTTAATGTATGCATTGAATGTGTGTTATAGAACATTAAATTACGCACACCAAACAGGTAACTTGAGCTGAAGAGATAACATTGTATATCTAATATACAGTTATGTATCACATGTTCATGTCAATGATCAATCCTAGTTCGTATTACGGCTCGAAGGGGTTGGCGTGGTCCGGCTTCCTCTTGTAGGGAGGCTCACTACACATGAGTTGCTTGGGGGACTCCCTGCGGGCGGCCGGCCTCGAGGAGGCCTCTGTCGACTCCAGCATCAAGAATGTGTTTTCACTCCTCTCTTCGCACTCCACCTCGTAGATGCTCCCGTATGAAAGTAGTGGCCTGCTCAGTCCATACAAACCGGGTCGTTGCTCACGAACATCGTCTTTGTAACTGGGCGAGAGAGCACCCGAGAGACCTCCGGACTGTACCCAAGAATTGTCGCCACCGCAACCACCACTAGAAGATCTCGGGGGACCGATGGGACCCAGACTCTGAGCGCGAGCTTGATTGTTAACTATTCTGCTGGCCCTGAAAGCTTCGACCGCGGCTTCCATGGTCTTGGACACGAACAACGCTAATCTGACCTCACTCTCGTTCTTCAGTAGCGTTTCTACTCGCGGGTCTTCAGGCGACGTGCACGTCATCACCCTTGAAAGTAGGGCCTTGGCCTGCGTGATGATGGGATTCTCCAAATTATCTTGTTCTAAGTGGCCTTGCTGATGCTGTTGAGGTCGCTGTGACACAGGTTCTGATGGCCACCGACCATGATTGTGATGTCGTTTGACAAGGGGAGGAGCTTCCGAGATGGTACCGACGAAAGACGACTGAGACCCAGTGGACATCGGTGACAATTCCCTTCCCATGTGGTGCATCTGCAGCTCTGCTGGCATAAGTTGTTGCGACTCCTGCTCACGTGGTGGAGGCGGCACTTGACCGTCGACGATGCTCTTGAAGAAAGGGAGGCCAATACCTCTTCTGGTCAGCCATTGCTGCAGATTTTTGTTGGCCTCCAACTTCTCCAAGAACGCCTCCGAGGGATCGTGACATTTAGGTCTCCCACCACCAATATAGACCAAGCTGGCACAAAACTTTGGAATATTCACCACCCCCAGCTTCGACTGCCATTTTTTCTTCGCCTTGCTGCTAACCTCGATGACTTCACAGAAGACGTACTGGCCTTTCTTGAACAGGTAGTTGAGATCGCCATGGGACCAGTGAACGTTCCACAAGTACACGCTGTCTCTTTCAAACAGCACATCTTTTTTGGCTAGCGAGCCCTGAAAATAACACCAAGAAGGATGAGAAAGACTGAGACGCGAGTGGAGGATTATCCACTCACCTGGACTATCCTGAGGATTCCAACACTAGCGCCATCCCCAGGAGCCTGACTGCCCGCGTATGGATAAATGTGCAAGACTCTTGCACTCTGTCTTTCCAGTGGAAGGGGGAAAAAGGGCTTTGGAGGACTGGAGCCTGAGCTCACCGACTTGAACTCGTTGAAGGTCAGGTGGTGAGAAGCAAGCCTGTACAAGTAGTTGGAGTATAAATCTTGCCACATGACTCAGTCAAAATCGATCCTCTGTGATATGACTTACCAGTTGTTAAACTCCACGTTCATCAAGTGGTACCCAACCGGCTTGGTCCTGTCGGAGGGATGTGAACCCACGTAGGCCATTGTCACATTGCATGGGACGCTCTTGTTGTTCGTGTTGGCGTTCACTTCAACGCAGTACCTAGAGGCAAGCAACAGGGTCGACTTTAGGCTGCAGTGTGACGCGCCAACTCTTTGCTCAGCACCTGTCCTCCTGACTGACGATGTACATGAGGTCCGCCTTGGCCATGTGTTGGCCAAAGCACCACAGGGCTGTCCTGTTGAGGAACGCTTTCTGTCCTTGAAAGGGACCATTCTCCAGGACAATGATGCAATGGTCCGTGATGCATCCGGGATCGGGTTTGCACAGCTCCACAGGTCGTCCATACGTTAAAGTCGGCGTCACGCCATAGATATCACCGTCTTTTTCTGAATCTGACTTTGGCCGGACCTCGCCACGCACTAAAGTCCTGAAATATTGTTCGTCCATGCCCCGTCTTTCTAAGAAGGGATGGATGTCCTTGGGCAGCTCGTCCGGAAGATTTGGGTCGTTCTAGAAATAGGACATGGATGCATGCATGTTGGTAACAGATTCGGTCTTATCTTACTGCTTTAGGAAGAGGTCCGATCCACACCAAGGTAGCCACATAATTGACGCTGTCGCCATACTTCTCCTTGAGCTTGAGTGAAGCAATTTCATCTTGAAGTGGTGCCATCTCCAGCTGAACTTTGTCCCCCACTTTGCAGAGGTAACGGAGGTCGCAAAATTGCATCCGAGCCATGAACACGTAGGTCTGGAGAATGACTTCGGTGTGCGTACGCACATAAATATAACTAACTACGAGTCCGTCCGTCTTACATTGTCAGCGCTGAACCAGACCCTTTCGCCAATGCTGTTGGGTCCACCGGTCACCTGTAGCAATCCACCGCGGACGCCCATGCCAGGATCGGAAGGATCAAAAGCCGTGATCTGAGCAACGGAATGTTGATGTAACATGCCGAAGGAAGATGTCCCAGAGGAAGAAGTGGCTAACGCTTTTACTCACCCTGGCTCTGAAGCCCCCACCCCGGACCCACCCGGACAGCTTGTTTGGGAGCGTCGGGTCAGGCTTTCGACCTACCCAAGCCAACAGCCCGAGCCACTCGTACTCATTCATGGACATTGCCGGGTCTGCGCAAAGAGTGCACGTTCTGCATGCAGACTGGACATTCGACATCTTTCTTACTCGTCACCTGCTCTGATCATGTCGAAGTGTAGCTTTTCTCCCTCAGATATCTGAGAGGAGTTGGCACAATGAAGCTTTTCCCCGTTGAGGAAGATCCTGTTTGGCGGGATGTAGACGCTCTCGCTGGGTTGATCATCGAGGACGGCAGTGATGACTTTCGAAGACCGTTTCGTCACGGTCCCCACCTGTTACAACATTACACGGGGATTTCAGGAGATTGCTGGTGAATCCAAAGCTGATCGTCGCTCACCTGATCAATATGTGTTGCTTGAGATGGAGGCGGAACTGTCGCCTTGCCTTGACTACCCTGCTTTTCCTCCGCTTTCTTGCCTCTCCAGATCTACAATTTAAGAAGAATAAATGATAAATGATTAACGTCCATATTTATTAACACTCCATTAGGCATCACCTACCTGCACAGCCACCAACGTCACGGCGTTGTCGTCGATCATCTTATTTGGCACGAGGGGCTTGCAATAAGCAAAGAGCTTATCGCCCAGGCTCAATACGGCGGACAGCCTCTCGGACTGTGGGGCTTTGCAGCCGTCCACACTCAGGTCAGCCAATTTAAACAGAACTGACGGGAAAGGAGACAAGTTGTGGTCGAGTCACGCCTACAGATCGTCTCCTTGATGTCTGCTCACCTTGCTTATCTTTGGAAGACATCACTCCAGTGGTCCTGTCCAAGAAGCTGGAGAGCCTACCGCCCACATACTCGTGGTCCTCGGCGACGTTGCTCATGCCGCTGTCCTGGTTCCTCTTGCAGAGAGGCCTTGGAGACATCCTCAACGACTCCAGCTGGTCAGCCGAGGGAGTAGCTCCGATCCAGGCCGCGAAACACTTCCAGTGGGGACGTAACCTAAAGAAAATGAAAAATCTTGGGATATTCATAACGTTACATAGTTTCCACTTTATCACTTAGTGCTGAGGTTGTACCTCAGCACGATGACCTCTTGTTGGTCGGACCTTTTCATGCTCTTCTACGCGTGTCTAAGAAATGTCTGTTGTAGTCACCTTGTTTCAACTTCCATTCCATGCTGCTGATTAGTGTAAATGTATTCAGGTAGGTGGGAGCAGCGGAAGGCGTCGAACTGGAGCTCCTCAACGGCTTCGACTTTCCAGGAGGCGAACGCGGCCGGGTCCACTAGCTTGCCATCATTAAACAGAGCCTAAAGGGTAGATAATATTGGCTTCAACCAGACTAAGTCCTTTGACTAGCTTTGATGACTCACCCTGGACTCGATGACAGCGTACTGCTTTGCTTCCTCGTCCTGAGCAAACTCGATGATGCCGAAACCGCTCTGGCTATTTCTCACCAGCTTGCCCTTCTGGCCATCAATCTTGGCCGCGACCTCGTCATCAGCCACGTGACGAATCTTGTTGGCGAAGTCGGCATCGCTAATCGTCGACTTGGCGGGTGAGTTCCCCTCTTGTTTGCAGTCCGATACGCGCTTTGGCAGCCTTTTCTCTTGAGAAGGACGCACGTCTCCCAGCCAGACACAGTGCGAGAAGTACAAGGGGTGAAGCTCGACCTGTCAATGAAGGATCTCAGTAACATCCAGGACGTCTTTTGTGTACCAGCAGCTGTCTCACCCCATCTTCGGTGCTAAAGGTGGCTGCTTCCTTTCGTCGGACCACCTCGCCAAAAATGGTCCTGCCCTTAAGTCTCTCCTTGTAGAAGTTCTTAAATCTTTCATTGTTCCTCACGTCTGACCCTTTCACCTAAAACAAGCAGGAAATGCAGCCACAAGATTACAGGAGTTGCATTCCACAGTCTTTTTTCCAAGAGCAATTGGCAATCTTCTTGAAATAATCCAGAGGCATCCAGTGACACTCACCTTTTCTCCGTCCACAAAAACTCGATGATTGCGGAAGTAGCAATACTCCTCAACTTGCGGCTGATCTGGCGGCCTGAACTTGAAGAAGGCGATGGTGCCGTTCAAGCCTGCCACTTGGCCGGACGCGACGAAGGGTTCGCCGACCCAGTCCATTTTTCCTTGCGACGGAACAACAGGACCTGAAGCAGTACAAGCGATAAACTAAGCGTAATGCATTTGCCTGCAGATTGTAGCCTCTAATACAATGCAAGCCTACTACTTGTCAAGGCTCTTTAAGTTTTATCGTCATTCACACTCATTGTACATCATAGCACACCAGAGTCAAGGTAGTTCGTTAGATAAAATCAGGCCTGAGCTGCTTGCTCGGCTTAGCTATCATTCCTCCAGCGGCCAGAGCCTTTTGCAAGAAGATCTCCAGCCTGGACACGGGGCCACCAGACCCTTCTAGAGTCGCCTCCTTGATTTTCGGGAAGAAGTCCTTGTAAATCATGACCAATTGCTTGACGAAGATCTTGCCATAATCCTCAGCAAGCTGGTTTCCAGCCACTTCTAACACGTCGTATATCAGGGTGGCTGTGACATCGTTCACTGGACCGAGAGGGTCATTGGCTGTCGCAGCTAACCAAGTCCACAGGTGTCCCACCCCGTGAGGGTGTGGATTGTTCGATTGACTTTTGCCCAGCCGAGCTACGCACACAGCAGCGTAGAGTCTGGCAAGTCCACTCATTCGCTTCACAAACTTCTCCTGCTTCTCCACCTGGCCGTCCTCGGCCACCAAATAGCCAAGGGAGCGGTAGTGGTCGGTTTTTGCCGCCTCGTTTATCGAACCCTTGTTCTTTTGGACCGGGCATGGTGGGGCCAAGTAAGGACACGCCTCCATCAAGTAGGCGAGGAAGAGGGAGCCGAAGTCAGGGAATTCAGCCCACAGCGTAGCGGCCACTGTAGCCATGCTAAAAGCAAACTCGGGCTTGGAGCTGACCACCTCGGCACCCTGAGCCACCAGCTTCTTGGCCAGGACGCCTTTGCAGAAATTGACGTCATCCGGAGAAGCCAGTGGCTTGTCTAAGACGGTCAACTCGGGCGCAGTTCCTGAGAGGAGCGACCTCAGCTTCTCAAGCTTGTCCTTGAGGTGGGCAGAGGAAACGGCACTGATGGCATTGACCGGAGTGTTCACGGCTCGACGGCATGAGAATAGGAACGCCTTGAGGTTCTTGTCATCAGAGTCCTACAGGAAGCAAAAGTGAACCACGTCATGATCACAATCCGGACAGGACACACTGTATTGGTCAAAACTTATACCTGAAGGGGTTGAAAGCGTTCCTGCCAACGGAGTTTCGGCTCCACCAGCTGGCGGAAGCGCTTTTCTGCCGCAGAACGGATGTCAGGCGACGATTGCTCCAGCGACGCCAACCCTTGCTGCTTTTGCGCCAGCTCCTGCAGCTTCTTCGCTTCTTCCACCTCCTGTTGCTGCTGCCTTAGCGTCTGCTGCTGCAGACTCTCCTCTACAGCCTCGGCCGTCTTCTTCTCCAGTAACGACAACAACCCGTCCACACCCGCAATGTCCGAAGCCATTAACTTGGCCTCCCCTTGCTTTATAATCGCGTTCAGCTCCCCGCCTTTGTCACCGCCACCATGAACAGAAAGAGTACTAACAGCTTGGGATGCTATGTACAACGACTCCTTGAGCACCAGCAATATTTTGTCTCTTTCTTGTTCCTTGGCTCTTTTCTCCTCCTCTAGCTTCTGTTGCTCCTTGGCCGCCTGATCCTTTTGCTGTTGTTGTCTGATCCTCCGTTGTTGCTCGGCCTTCTCCGCTTGCTTCTGGCTTGCTTCCTTCTCCAAGAAGGCTTTGTGAGCGGCCTTCAACTCCTGGAGCTGCTTGCGCTCGAGTTGGAAAAGTTTGGCTGCTTCTCGCTCCTCTTCCGCCATCCTTGATTTTCTCTCTTCTTCACTGCGGAGGCGCTCGGCTTTGCCGGCGAGGTACTCCTTCTTCGCGTTCACCTGCAGCATTTCCAAGTGTTCCCTGAAAGATATAACACAGGACAGTAATAGATGAGCGATTCCTCAGGATTGACCTAGGAGCAAGAGTGAGATGTCGCCAGCTTCATCGCACGTTTTGATCTTGGCAGTTAAACCTCAACTTTTGCAGCAGAGGCCAGGGGAGAAAGTTGCACCATGTGTAAATGTTTTTACCTCACTTTCCGATGTCGCTCCAGTTTCTTCTTCCACAAGTCCCTCTGCAGCTCTTCTTCCATCCTTTCCAGCTCCTTTTCCACAAAAGACTTCGGCGACCACTGGATTGTCTCGGACTCTCGCGATGGAGATTGAAGTGGGGATTTTCTTGGGGATTTCGGATCTTGGACTGCATCTTCCGTCTTATCCACTATTATCTTGTCGCTCACTTCGTCACGGGTGGAGGAGGGCGACCTCTCGGCCAGAGGGACGGCGTTAGACCCCAACGGGACGGACTCTTTCTGGTTTGGAGAACGTAAACGAAATTCGTTTAGCCTTAACGCCACCTCGGCTACGCAGGCCAGCTTGGAGGCGTTGATTTCTTCCGACACCTCTTCCAACACTGACTGGAACGACGAGTTAATGCACGGAGACGATGGAGAGAGCGAGATTGACTCGCCGGGAGTCGGAGTCGTCTCGTCTGCGCTCGCTAGCGATGCCTCCGCCCCCGTCACCAGCAGGGATCCATCGCGTTCGACATCTTTGTTGTCCGCGCCGCTGTTGCCGCTTCTGCTAACACCGCCGCCGCCGCCGCGATCATAGCGTAGCTTCCCCTTTGGAGTCTCTCGAAGGATGGCGCCGATCTCAGCTGGCGTGGGCAGGGTCCTCCGTCTCCAACGGGTCTCTTCCGGCTTAGGCAGTGAGAAACAAGAGTCGTCGAAACGCTTCGGGGGCGTGTAGACGTCGTTGACGTCTCGTCGGGGCATGAGCAACTGCGGCGAAAAGTCCTTGCGTACCTTCGACCCAGATGCCGGATAACTCTGTATGGACAGACAGACGGCGCCCACGGGTGAGGTGGCCGAGGTGGCCGAGGGCAAGGACGTGGGCTTGGGAGTCGTCATCTTGCTCTTGTCCCACTGCCCCCTTTTCCAGGGGTTCTCTTCCATCTTCGGCGGCGGTGAGGAATAAGAGTCATGGAAACGCTTGGGGGACGTGTAGACGTCGTGGACGCCTCGACGGGGCAGGAGCAGCTGCGGCGAGAAGTCTTTCCGCACCCTCGATCCAGACGCCGGTTGACTCGTAACGGACGGACAAACGGCGCCCACGGGCGAGGACGCCGAGGGTACGGGCGTCGGCTTACCCGCCGCCAGGGGAGACTTCATCTTGCTACTGTCCCACTGCCACCGAAGGCACGGGAGCCGTCGCCGCCGAAAAGATCAAGACGCGCTCGCAAACTTGAGCTCACTCTTCTTGTTCTCACTCGTGCTCTACCTGTTTACCAAACACACGTTCATGTCCCTCGCAGAGCACACGCCAGCTGGTCCAACCGGGAAAAGGTTGAGTGCAGATGTCTCTTGCTCACGAGACTGGAGACGACAGCAAAATCGAACCGTTGTAGAGGCAGGCGAAGGGGTTGCTGTTAAAGACGAACTCCGCAGTGCTTTGCCAGGTGCTATCGAAATATTCCTGTCCCTCTAAGATCGTCAACTTGTAGATGGCCTCGCTTGGCGCCGTGTTCTTGTTTCTGGTAGTACAGCAGTCTGTGATCTTTCAAGGCCGGCTACACGCGGGGTTGTGCTCCTCAGGCCAGTCCATGGACCACAGTCACAGAATAACTACTACCTAGAAGGGCCGATCCAGACCAGCCCGTTGTGCCGGGGTCGATCGCAGCGCTCCAAGCGGTCAGCGGGATAACGCAGAGTTACCCCAGCTAGACCACGGAGCAGATTGCAGTACAGGAGTAAGCAGTAGACAATTTCCAGCTCTTGGAGGTCAGACGGGTCTCACCACAGCTTCCTTGAACGTGACCCCCATACCCACCCTCGAAAGCCTTGCGGAACCTCACTCGTCTCAGAAATATTTCCCCGGGGAGTCCTAATATATGCTAGCTGTCGAGTTGTGGACTTGAAGAAGAAAGGCTGGAAGTAATTTCATGTAGTAACAAATTACAATTCATGAGTCACTGTCATCACATTTCACAGTGGATTGATGTATTGTAATGTTGTAGTGCTGAATTTCAGCATAAAATGGATCGGTTAGACGCTGAGACAGAATTCTGAGAACAAAAGTTCACAGTTTTGAGTGGTCATTGTGACAATAGAGTGCCGAAACTACAGCATCTCATGAGTGACTCTCAATCTAAAACATTCTTGCTCAGAATATGATATCATTAACCACCAAGCGACATTACTTACGTCAAGGACTACTCTGTAGCTGCAAGTGCAAGTCCGGAGCGCGCAGACGCATGACACCATTAGTATCCCCATAGCAACCGCAAGCAAAATCCACGCGCCAACTTCATATGACTCCAGGCCATCAGCGGGCTGTTCAATCTCCGGGGTGGGATCTTCCAGATCCGGCAGCTCCAACATTTTTCCTTTCTTCTCCAGATGTTGGGATTCCCGCGGGGGGACTGTCTCAATGATTGGAATGTGAAGACTTGTGACAAAAGCCTCGAGGACCAAAATCTTCATCTGCATCTTCCTTTAAGGATACTCTTTACCACTGGATTTCCCGCATATTTCGAGTTCCGGGGAAATATTTCTGAATCTGCTTGATGGCAGAACGGAGGTACTACTGTAACTCTGTTTTGAACTTAAAGAATTTAAGTGCTTTAGCATTTGTCCGACTGTTTTGCGCTGTTCTATCTGGGCTGCCCCCGTACCTCCCGGTGACGAGACACAGCTCCACCGAATTCGCTCCTCCATTCATGGCGCTGACGAAGCTTATTCACCAACCTCGTCCACAGTTTCCTTGGTTGGTAACCCTGTTCAGATGAATGTTGTTACAGAACAGCTGCTTCGTGTCTAGGTCATTGGGCTCGTCTTGATAAGTTGTGGTCGAGTGGTTACAGAAACGTTTCGCGCTCGAGAAGTTGGCCACCATGGCGTCAGAGGTCCCCATGGGGTCGGACGAGGTCGCCGTCCTCGGCGGCCTCAACATCCAGGTGATGGATCAGGAGCGCCTGGAGCAAGAGGTCATGCACAAAGTCGATGAAGAAATGGAGAAAAAGGATCACGAGCGAAGGACGCGGCTGTGTCTTCGAGACTTGCATCGGGTAGCATCGTCGTTGAAGAGATTGAAAGAGCGCAACGCCCAAACGCGAAAGCAGTTGGATGCCGCCGTCACATCCGATAAGAGGCGTCGGTCGGAGGCGCTCTTAGCTCAGCAAGATGACCAAGCCAGGGAGAAGTCAAATCTGTTAAAAGATCGAGATACCCTTGTCAAAGAGCTAAAAGAGCTCAATTGCGTCGACGTGGAGAATGACGAGAGCTTGAAGTGTTTATTCGATGAGAAGTTGGATTCTAACGACGAAGAGAGCGAAGAGACTACTCCAGAGTCAGAGACGATATTGCAACTTCAGCATGAAGAGACCGAGCGAGAAAAGGCCATTCGTCTGGGACAGATGACGGCCTTCGGGAAGACACTAGTGTCGACCAAACACGCCAGTGAAGACTATAAAGAATACATAGGAGATCAAGTGGCCCTCGCCAAACCTGACAGAGTTAGCAACGAGCGCCAAAAGAGAGGCAAAAAACGGCACCAACCTTCTGCACCTTCCTCATCGTCAGACGACGAAGAGTACGCGTCTTCTTCCGAGGATGAGAGGAAGTCGAGGAAGAGGCGCCAGACCGTTGATGACGGTGACCGCGACGAGTATCTCCTCCGTCTCGACCGCTGGCAGGCCGAGGTTGGCGGCGACATAGCTGGTGTCGCCGGCAGGGAGGCGCACTCCGAGGAGCTCGAAGGCGGGCTGCGTGTTCCCGGCACCATCTGGGATCAGCTCTTTGGGTATCAAAAGGTGTGCGTGCAGTGGCTGTGGGAGCTCCACCAGCAGCGAGTAGGCGGCATCCTTGGAGACGAGATGGGACTTGGGAAGACGATCCAGGTGATCTCCTTCCTTGCAGCCATGAGCTTCAGTCAGCGGCGGATCGACGGAGGGAATAAGTTCGGCCCAGTGCTAATTGTGGGCCCCACAACTGGTGAAGTATATATATATCATTATCTTGGGTCTGATTCAAGAATGCATGTGAAAAATTGTACCTCTCGTTCATCTTGGTAGTGATGCACCAGTGGGTGAAAGAGTTCCACAAGTGGTGGCCCTTGTTTCGCGTTGCGGTACTTCATGACTCAGGCTCGCATCAAGGGACGCGCAAGGAGTTGATCCGATCTATAGCCAAGTCCCATGGCATCCTCATCACCAGCTATAACGGTGTCCTGGCGCACAAGGAGGAACTTGTGGAGCAGGACTTTCATTACATCATACTAGATGAGGGTCACAAGATTAGAAATCCGGATGCACAAGTCACTCTGTCCGTGAAGGAGTTTCACACTCCACACAGGTTGATTCTGTCAGGTAAGTTGTCGTCAACCTCGTTTCCATGGAGCTGGTTTGCTGCATTGTCGGAGTTTCATTCCTTCCTCCTCAGGGTCTCCACTGCAGAACAACTTGAAAGAACTTTGGTCCTTGTTTGACTTCATCTACCCAGGGAAGCTGGGGACTATGCCAGTGTTCATGCAGCAGTTCTCAGTGCCCATAACGCAGGGCGGCTACAGCAACGCCACTCGAGTCCAGGTGACAAAACGCATGTTCATAGGATGTACAGACGTCCTCTGTGGTTCACCTGTACTGACTGTTGATTTTTCTTTGGTCCTTAAAAGGTAGCCACGGCTTACAAGTGTGCCACAGTCTTGCGCGACACCATCAATCCATATCTGCTCCGGCGAATGAAAAGCGATGTGAAGCAGCACATCAACTTGCCTGAGAAGAACGAGCAGGTGCTCTTCTGCAGACTCACCGACGAACAAAGGGACTTGTACAAGAGCTACATCGACTCGGGCGAGATCAAGAGCATTTTGGACGGGCGTCTGCAGGTCTTCGTTGGCCTCACCAACCTGCGTAAAATCTGCAACCATCCAGACCTGTACGATGGCGGACCCAGGCATTACGGGTCCAACAACCCCGAGGAAGAGGCTGTCTCGGGCGAGAGTAAAGGTTATTGGAAGCGCTCAGGCAAAATGATTGTCGTGCGGGCTCTCCTGCGCCTGTGGAAGCAGCAGTCCCACCGAGTCCTCCTCTTCACGCAGTCCAGGCAGATGCTGAATCTACTCGAGTCCTTTGTGATCGCTGAAGGCTACTCCTACCTCAAGCTGGACGGCACAACATCCATTGCTTCCAGACAACCACTCATCAACCGCTTCAACTCCTCTCCGGAAATCTTTGTCTTCCTGTTGACCACGCGTGTGGGTGGATTGGGAGTGAACCTTACTGGGGCGAGCAGGGTTGTCATCTTCGACCCAGATTGGAACCCCTCGACAGACTTGCAGGCGCGCGAGCGTGCATGGCGTATCGGCCAGGACAAGCAAGTGACCATCTACCGATTGATGACTGCGGGCACCATTGAAGAGAAGATCTACCATCGGCAGATCTTTAAGCAGTTTCTGGTCAATCGGGTGCTTAAAGATCCCCGACAGAAGAGATTCTTTAAATCAAATGACCTCTACGAGCTGTTTACTTTAAGTGAGGGCACATCCGACGGCACCGAGACAAGTGCCATCTTTGCAGGCTTGGGCTCAGACGTGGAAGTGAGAAAAACCAAGAGAAAGAAGAGAAAGGACAAAGAGAAGGAGGCCGACGTCCCCTCGTTCAAGCCCCACAAGCCTAAGCCAACTGTGTCCACGGACGTGAAGCGCTCGCTGGCAAACATTCTTTCCGAGGACCCTGAACCAGCTCCTCTGTCGCTATCCGACGAAAAGCGACAAAAACTATTGGCTAAAGTCCGCTCCATCAGCAAAAAGCTCTCTGAAGGCAGCAAAGAAAAGTCCAAGGACAAGAAAGTCGACGGTTCTCGCATACCTCACCTAGTGAAGCGACGGACTTATAGACCAAGCAATGAAGAAGACCCTGACGAGAAGCAAAAGTCTTCGCAGGAACAAGATAACTATGTGCTTTCCAAGCTGTTGAAGAAAACTGGCGTGCACTCCGCGATCCGTCATGATGCCATTGTAGACGGCGACAATGAGGACTATGTGCTCATTGAGGGTGAAGCTGAACGTGTGGCCAAGGAGGCAGTTGAGAGTCTAAGACGCTCACGCCGGCAGTGTCACCGAGCGGAGGCGGGCGTGCCCAGCTGGACTGGCAACAACGGGTCTTTGGTTGCCTTTTCCAAGAGGGGCAAAAAGAAAGCGGCCTCAGCGGCGACGCCAGAGAGCAAGCACAAGCCCATGAGTGCCAGCGAGTTGCTCAGCAGAATGAAACACCGGAACCGCTTTTTGGCCCTACAAGACCCGGAGGGAGGTCTCTTTCGTCCTGACAATGAGTCTTCCTCGGTGTCCCTGGAGCAAGCAGATTTGTTGTCGGACCTGCGGAATTTTGTGGCGTTCCAGGCACAACGTGATGGTGAAGCAACCACGGCTGAGCTCATGGCGCGCTTCTCCTCGAGGGTGCCAGCCAAGGACTCACCTCTCTTCAGAGCACTGCTCAATCAGATTTGCACCATGCACAAGGCACCAATGAGGGGAGAAAGCACCTGGAAACTCAAGCCAGAGTTTGCGTGAAACCGGCAGAGTGTCTCGCATATTCTTGTGATAACAGCATATGATGCTTTTACAGAACACAGACCAATATGATCTGCACCGCGTCGCTCCGTTCTTGACGTAGAGTAAGGCTGTTTTCCAATGTGGTTCTAAGCCCTACGTGTACCTGGCAAACGTATCCTCAGTGAGAAGAGGATCGACTCCAGACGTCATCCGCGACATTTCCTACCTTTTAAAGTGATATTGTGTTAGTTTTGTTTTACTCATCTTTAGCACTTTAGGGCACTGTTTTACCTTGTTGGCCGCTCCCTGGAGGTTGAGTGAAATGGCAAGATCACCTCCACGGGGCAGCCTCACTCTCGTACCCAGTCCTTTTTCCAAAGGGCTGGTGTGTCCTTAATTCCGCAGATCGTCAGGATTGTTGACACAGTCTTGTTTGACACGTTTGCGCGCGAGACACGACATTAACTGTCTCGCTGTCAATGAGTGAAATGGTCGTCGTCGAACTTGGCGTACTTTGTCGTGGTGCAAAAGTCCAGGATCCGTCTTTTTAAATGTCTCCATCAGACTTCGACGGGATCCTCCAGCTACCGGTGGCCGTGAACATCTCCCGCAAAGGCTCAAACAGCTATCGGTATAGGTTGTCCGCATACACGTGGTGCTGAGAGCATTCGGGACGGGGCGCGCAGTGTGCAAGGGTCCAGTGCTGACACAACAGGTTCATGATGGGACAGCAAAGGAAGTGTAGAAAAGGTCGGACGTTGCTGTCCATCAGGCCCGGAATGTGAGTGTGTGTGTGTGTCCGTTCAAGCGCGTGTTGATTTTTTCAGCAGACAGACAAACAGACGTACACACATCACTTAATATTTTTATGCCACCCGGCGAGGCGGGTAGCGCGTAAGCGCTACTTATATATATTTATCCTTGTACATCTTTGTCATCACCCTGATTGTCAGCCATGGCCAATGGAATGAGAGAGGAGCAAGAACCTTGCACGAGGCCTCCTTTACGGAGCTCCTGGTCGTGTTACGCGCTGTTGCGGTTGCTGCTCTTTGTGTACCCGAAGAACAGAATACTCGCAGCAGCTGGCACAGATGTGAAGTATGTTGCACTCAGATGATATCACATGTTGAGGTAATTTATGTGCACCCGGAGCTGTGGACACTGCAGCCGATACGAGCTGAGCCTCGGGAAATTCCCACTGTGATCATGGGAACTTTCCATCGAACACAGGCCAGTCTTCTTGAGACACTCACCTGTGAGGCCAGCACTAGAGTCCTTACACTTTTGCAAAGTCCGCACTGATTCATGCCAACAGTTTTCTTCTTCTCCTTCAGGTCACTGCACATAAAGATGCTGTTTAACATAGCTAGCTGTGAGTACAAAATGTTGAGGCATCACTGGTGCCCAACCCGTGAGGAAACAGACAGAGAGCGACTAAGAAAGGAACAACGTTCACAGTTTAGGACACGATTGTGCCAGTGCAACAACGCCTTAAGTCGTCTTATACCATTTGGAGAATGTCTCTGCTGCTTCTCGGTGTCTGAAGAAGAGGGAGGCAATTCCTCTGTGACCCTTCCTGTAGGCTGTGCCCTCCTTCCAGTCCAGGAACCTCTGCTTGGGAAAGAGGCGCTGCTCGCAGAAGTAGCAGTAGAATGTGGTCAGCATGATCAGGGCGATCCACACAATCAGGATCACTGACAACTTGCCCAGGGTGCCGACCTGGAAGAAGACGATGTTCTATGCACAATTCCAGCAGGGTCAACCACCCCAAATGCTCCCTCTCTTTACCTCCTGTCTCAGCACACATCCCTGCGGATAGATGGGCTTGAACTCTGTGGTTGTGAGAATCCATTCCGTGATGTTGGACAAGTCCTCGTTGGGGTCCTCGATGCGGAGCACCAAGTCAGAGCAGTAGAGGATGCGACTCATAGTGACAGCAGCAGCACCAATGTCACTGCAACAACAATGATGACCACGATGATGACCACGATGACGACCACGACAACATCGGTAAGGAACAAGCTACTACCACGACTACGGCACCTGCGAACATGTCATCGGACGTTCAGGTGCTTGTCTGCCCTGCTATGTGCAGACAGACTACAATGGCGAAGCTGCTTTTGGAAAGTATCAGCTGTTTTCCACTCGGGCTTTCTCCAAGAAGCTTTTACAAGGTTGAAAGTATCTGAGAGCCGTTACTTCACACAAGTTTTAAAATTTTCTCCGCAGTTTCTGCTCAATGTTGAACAGACATGACCACCGCCCCCCCCCCCCCCCCCCTGGCCTTTTTTTCAAGGGGTGTGTACAGCCTCCCCTGTCAATTGTACAGAGGTGTTTATGACACAAAAGTGGAATGTTTTATAACCTCCTAAAATACTAGAGGGTCCATCATGAATTATCACTAATGTTTAAAAAGTTTCATGACATAAAATATATAGTTAATTTTGTATTTATTGGGGTTGCAGACCTGTGGAATTTCTTTTTTCACCAACTGTGTAAAAAGTGCTAAACACAGATACGTGTGTAGCTTAGTAAAATGACCATCATTAAGGCAGTTATAAACAATTCTATATTGACTCACTTAAAACCACAAATGTTGCACATATAGTCATGGCAAGAAAACAAAACCCCTCCTAATATCAATGTTGTGTTCAAATCTGGGTGCACATGTAGTCCAGACGTATTCTGTTAGGGAAATATCATTAACATAGGTTATAAACTCACTTCAGATCAGCTCCTTGGGGCCAAGAGTGGTGGAAACTAAACAAAGTTGTGTCATTTCCAGTGGTGAGTGCCAGTCTGAGTGCATATTAGATAAATCACTATTTCTTAGGTTTGTAGAGGTTACAAACTCACTTAAAATTAGCTCCTTGGGGCCCAGAGTGGTGGAAACAAAACAAAAGTCCATTTCCCCTGCTGAATACAAGTCTAAGCGAGTTTAGATCCGCCTTCGGTGGTCTACAGGTGAGCAGCAAGCACAAAAGTGGTGTCTCCGCCACCAACCAACATGACTCACTGGTCCAGCCGCTTCTCGAGACAGGATCTGAACATGGTTCAGCAGGAAATTCGTCTTTCTGTGTCATGGTGGTCTCTCATGACTCACTGATCTGGCCCCTTGTCTGTCTCGAGCCACATCTCTTTCAGCCATCAGCATGAGTCATGTTTTGGCGAGAAATTTGAATATACATTTCATAGCCCAAAAATACGCTCAAAAGCCCATGGAAACCCATTGAAACTTGGGGCACATCCACATATGAACTACCCACACCTGAATACGTCATTAGAACACAGAATCAATGGCGCAGAGCTATGGAAAGTGGTGTTGACAAAACCGTAAATTATTATTAGGATTAGGGTTGTCTGAGGTATTAGAACAACTGCTTCACTCGGAGTGCATCAGCCTGTCATTTTATGCCCTGTGCTTATTTCGCTGTCAAATCGGAGCTGTGACTGATTTTATCTGTCCTGAGGCAGCATTTTGACTGCTGACTTGGTTGTCTCATGTCAAGAGGTGACTTTTCGCCTCCAGTTTGAGTCACAAAATCCCCTGTCCATCGATCACGACGACACAGCTGATGATGCAACAGTAATGACGTCACAAGTTAGCTCTGTTGAAAGCTTAACATGGCAACCCATCGTGTCGTGCACCGGGGAGGTGCACGACACGAAAGTATTTGCAGTTAGGTGTATTAAACACATATATGTTGCACAGCAACGTATTTCGAGATTGCGACCTGTAGCCGGCCTGCACTGAAGTCTCCTTTCAAGTCTCTTGGCCGTGTACAATGAAACAGTGCAAGGTTGAAACATTCCCAGGTTTTTTCATTAGCTGATCAAGGTTTGTGCAAACCTCACCAACTGCAGACTGACGCCCGAGGGTGTGGGCAACCTCCACTAGTGTCATTCCAGCGCCACCTCGAGCCTCAAGCTCAGCCTCTGCAAGATGAACGCACAAGTGAGATCACAAGATCAAAACTTCCTGGTCCCGACCTCATAAGTGGAGAGAGCTGTGCTTGTCTGTGTCTCTGGTGTACGGTCAGGCACTTCTTGCCTTGAGGTCGAAGGCCTTGAATTTGTTGCGTCAAGGGTTAGGCCGGAATCAGTTCTGAGTCGTCTCCATTAGCAGCTCATAAACCCTGAAAGGTTTGACCCTCTTCAGACGCAGAAGATTCTAACACGATGGTCCCAGAAGAGTTCAAAACCAGCCAAATAGCACAAACTTCCAAGGCTGGCAGCAATGTGCAACTTAGCAATGACTTGCTGCATTGTCCGATGAATTTGATGGATCAAACAATCAGGACCGGGCATTGGTGCTGTACTAAGCGTTTTACTATATTAACCAATATGCTACAATGACTGGTGACTACCGAACCGTGTGACTCACAAAGATTGGCAACATTGGTCCTCAAGCAAGCGGCATCATATTTTTGCACATCAGGGAAAACCTGGTGGTTCTTATTGTCAAGCATACCTTGGTTTGACCCTGACATCAATGTACTGTTTTAATCTTTGTCTTGGCAGTGAAATAACTGAAACCGACTTCTTATTAGTAACAACAGACAAGAACTTTTGAGAACTTCTTTGACGTAATAGATTTTGGCCGGAACTGGCGAGAGAGAAGGCAGCTCTCATACGGGAAGACCTCGCATGTCCGTGCCAAAGGTCACGTCAGGTGCCTGCGCAGGTCTTCTTGGCCTTTTCCACCTCGTCCGACGAGCAGAGTCCTCATAATCGCACTGCATGCGAGCGCGGCCTTTCCTCGTCCGGCCTCAGTTCTCCGCGGTCTCGGCCACGACAAGGGTGTCTTGGGTAAGTGGGAAGGCCAATACTTGGCCTTGAAGGGCCTTGAGGGGGTTCGGGGTGTCGACACAAGCGGCGCTTGTCCTTCTTGCGGCTGAGTTTCAGCCTCTGCGCCGGCAAGAGCATCTGAAGTACATACACGTTGTGTATGCAAACGCTCAAAAACATAATGGTGACAAGTTACTCAGTGCAGTTGCTTGGTCAGCGGAAAAAAGGTCATGACTTTGACACACATGTTTGAGAGATTAGGAAAATTACAAAGCTTAGTCAGCTCAATAAAGTATGTAGATTTGACTGAGCATAACATTGGTTCAACAAACAGAGAGAGCAAAGTACACAGAATTGAATGACGTCAGTTGAGTGAGTCTTATTTTTGAACGATTTTTCCTTCAGTTCGAGCAGAGGATAAGTGTTTGTCGTAACGTCATGAGAGAAAGGGGTATCTGCAATGTACAAAAATGCCGACCATATAAACCGTGCCTTAAGACTCATGAACTCGAATCATCGTTGTTTCACTCTCGATGTTGAGGAAGCTCAAATAACACTTTTCTGTTGTTTGGGATCTGCTTGAACAACTTTCTGGCGGAGAAAGTGCCTGAGATCGTCCTGGCTACGCTGGGGGGTCCGACAACTATCGAACTATCCTCCATCTTGTTCTCCTAGGCTTTTTCAAGCATGTGCGTTCAAGCTGCTCCGTTTGCTTTCCAGACAAGTCGGCAAAGCCCGTCCAGGGCTTGGTCCTGAACACCGGCAGCAACCACATGGAGGGCCCCTTGGACGTACCCGAGGAGCCGACCAAGGACGACGACTACGATGACGACATAGCCGAACAGAGCAAGGACAGGGACGGCGAGGCCAAGAGAAGCGCCTTGTCCTTTTTCACCGCCGCCAGCATCGCCCGCTGGATGGCCAAGGCGTACGGCTACGCGGCCAGGAAGAAGGCCATGTACGACAGCCAGGACAGAGTGAGTGACACCACGTTATTACGCACAGTTGACCACCTCTCCAGCATTAAAGTCATCGTCGCTTTGTGCTTTTCAAGAAGGTTATTTTTGTTGGTTTTCTTTCGTTAAGAGATGTCCTTTGTGACCACCTGACAAAATGAGTGATGACAATGAGTACAATAGTAAACGTCACACACCCACCCACACACCCTCACACACACACACACACACACACACACACACACCTAAGTGCAGCAAGTAGTTAGTTGAGAGCGTGCTTGGTTGGTTCTGACATGTGCACTTCTTTGACAGCGCCGCAGTTCGTCCACGATGGACCAGATCTTGCTGCCCACCATGCTGGCCAGCGTGAGCCACTGTAACGACGAAACCTCGTCGGTGGCCTCGGTGAGGATGGCCTCCATCAGCCTGGCTCTGGCGGACAAGATGGCGAAGTCGACTGGATCGACGCACCGGCGGCCGTGGACCTCAGAGACTCGCCATGACGGCAGAGACGGCTTCGGCCACGTACTGAGCGGTGAGGAGGAGAAGGACCGCGTCGTCGTGTGCTCCTGGGTGGCCAAGAGCTACGGGGAGCAGGACAAGGAGTACCACCGGGCGTACAGCAGGGAGATCATCAGACAGTCCAGAATGATGTTGCAGACGAAGCTTGTGCTACCTGCGTGGCCGTGATGTGCAGCACGTCGGCATGAGTAAGATCACGACATTCTTAAGTCTATGCTCGCCTTGATTCATCCTGACGTGCGGAAGACGCATCACGCTAAGGTCTGTTAGAAGAAGAAGAATCCCAACATTCCCGACAGGGGCTGTGGGCAAAGGAACCCATCTGCTCATTGGCTGGCGATCCGGATGCTCCAGCCTGAGGAAGCAAACATTGTCAGTAGCATCGAAGGTGCCAAAGAAAGAGAGAAACCATACATCTGACCTTGATCAGTACACCTCTCATGTGTCTCTCTCCCCCACCACCCACCCCCAGATACCGCGAGTTCACCCCGCGCTCTGTTACTTCCTCTTGTGAGCGATCGTGACATCACCAAGTCAAGTGTGTGAAAGATAAAAAAATCATCTGAGCCTCTTTTATATTATACAATGCCAGCATCATCAGTCTCGTCCTCATTTCGTCTACTCTATGACGTCACAGCTCGGCCGTCGTCACCCGGAGCCCGGACCGAGACATGTAGCGATTTCGTAACATGGCATCGTTGAGCAACTAGCAGAGTCACCTTCGATCCTCGGTTAAACGGAGAAAGTTGTCCAACCGCACCCACTTGGGCAGCACCTACACTTTTTCAGCCTCTAACAACGCCATCCTTAGGACTTTGTTTAACTTGCCCGAGATAGAAGAAAGCAGATAAAGTTTGCTGACGGCCCGCTTAAGCTCTGACTTCCTGCGAGCACTCGGTCACTATCGGGCCCAACATGGACGAGAATTCCGTCAGCATAACCGCGCCCTAAGCAGTTTGTCGAGGTGTTCATTGGCCTGCCATCGACTTGAGATCAGCTGCATTCTTCACACTTGTGCGCTCACCTGGGTATCCATGCCGTGGTAAACCTTCATGTTCATGAAGAGGACAGACAAGGGGGAGGGAATCATATGCATGCAGAAGAAAGTTTGGCAAAAGTCTCTGTTACACTACAGCACCGGAGAAAAAGCAATCACGAGCTTTGTCAAATTCCCCATGCTGTTGGGGATGCTCAAAGAAGTAAGATTTGGGCTATATTGTATCTAGAGGAGGTGACGAAGCCGTCAAACATAATGAGCTTTTCCACACCGGGGGGGACGCAGACGGAGGGGTCGTTCACCCCTTCGGGGGCCCAAAACTTTTTTCTCCAGCATGCGTATCCGATAAACTCAAGTAGATGTCTGGACTTTCGGTCTAGGTATGAAATTTTACGCAAGGTTTTGAGCGTGTTTTACAAGTTGCTGGCTTCAATCAGCCAATCATATACATGTGCTACTCAATGGCTGAATAAGTAACTGAGATCGAACCAATATGAAAGCTAAAATGCGACGTGAGAAAGGTCCCCCTGGAATTTTAGGCTCACGGTGATCGCTTCCAGCAGCAGAGACAACTGCGGTCCCATCGGGTACGTCGGCGTCGGCCCCACAGGACTTTTAGCTGAGGTTCCGGCTGCAGTGCTTGACCTCAATCTCAATCTCATCTTCATCATGCGATGCGTCGGGCTTTTTTTCAGCTCGGGTCGGGCTGGCTGAAAATCAGGTCACTTATTTTGAAGAAGTTCAGTGCTAGGAAGGAATTTCAAGCAAAAAGTAAGACAATGTCAGGCAACAGGTATCGTGCTGACGTTTCCATCACCGACACTAGAACGGTATGTATGTGTTGAGGTATATACAGATAAGGTACTGTACAGTGTATATTGAATCACAAAAGTGATTATGAGTTATGACCTTATTTCAGCAAGAAACTACATGGACTGGCAAGGGGGAAGTATCATGGACACCTTCTGCAAGCACTAAATATACGACAAAAACAACTGAGACAACGTCGGTGACAAGGAGTACAGGAGTGCAATTGGACAACCCACGTGAAGTTAAATCCTACGCTGACCGGGCTCAGAAAGAGCTTGAGTATAAAAAATGACAATGGAAATTGATGCACTGTAACATGTGACACATCTGTAAGATGCTGTGAAAGACGACTAAGTGCATTAAGAATAAACCCAATATATTTTTAATCAACTAATGTCCACTATGGAGTGGTCGGAGGCCGCGGCATTAATAAGACTACTGTAAAAAATCTCATTGAATGAGACTACTGACTATAAATACTGTAAATGAGTCTTATTTATGAAGACTATATATGTACATATTATACATATGTTTCGTGAGGATCTGCCTGGCATGAGTAAAAAATGTAAAAAAATGTATGAAGTCTCATCGCACGAGACCATGAGTAATTGTTTGAAAACTCGTCCAATGAGACTCACTAGAGTGTATTTTAAAATGCTGCATACCTTTTTTAAAAAGCAGATATTTAGCAATTTTTAGTAATTGAATTTGATCCTCAGGATGGTTGAAATTAAAATTTGAAAATGAACCATTTCCAGGTTGAAGTGTTTTGATACTGTCACAACATTTTCAATAAATTATTCATTAAATGTGACAAAATATAATTCATCAAAAATGTGATGAATTTAAGAATTTGGTGATTTTTACCCAGGCCCCCATCCATTAAAAAGGTTGATTGTGTCAGAACTCTCATTCATATACTACTGTTCCTGTCCGACGGGTCCACTGGGGTCACTGGGATCACTGGGGTCACTGGGGTGGCCGGAAAAAGGCAAGAAGGAGCGGGGGAACTTGTTGTGGTCACGACAGATTCCTGCTCTGATGATGTGACCCGGCCCGTTAGGGGGAGGTTTAAAAAAAAATGCCTTTTCTAAAAAATTAGGTTTCCATTCGTTCATGTTGTTTAACCCACACTGGCGTGCAAGAAAAGAACCCTCCTCTGGCGCCAGAACAACAAGGCTCATAAGAGGCCTAATAACATTACCCCTCAGGCCTAATAACATTACCCCCTCAGGCCTAATAACATTACCCCTTTTAACTCTCCCCTAAAACAATCAATGTCCCGAACACGTACAAAAGAAACCAATCTGACGGTAAACATGGCCTCTTTACAGTCACTGAATGCGTTGTTTCGTCATTGAAGACAAAATCAGACATTGAAGACTTCCCTTGTATGAACATCTTTCAGTCATTCCTTTAAAAAGTGTTGCTTGAAAGGTTTTTTTAATGTCAGCGCAGTTGCTTCATTTTGGATCTTTTATTTCACAAGTCTTTTAAGTTGATGAGTGCATCAGGGTTGCGCAGAGCGCCTGATCCACGCTTTATCTTGCAATCTCGCTAAAGTAGTGATCTCGTGATTGCAGACTTATTTTCATGATTATCATAGATGATCTTTTCTGCCAACTCTGAGTCGTCGACACGAGATGCTATATATACTTAATTACCTTCCCATTGACGTCACTATGGCTTTGTAACCTGCCTGTATAGAGTTATGTGTTACTTTCTCGAGGAACCCTGAAGTATTGCGCGTCCTGTAAATGACTGAAACAAACGTTTACAACGTCAATTTTGGGGGATACAATGATGCCAACCGTTACCGTATGTGACTCAAAAGCTGGCATTGCTGTTCTCATGCACTTGCACTCCAAATGTTTCAGCGTTATTCCCTTCTCAAGTGTCTGCTCATCAACTGTTGAAGCAGTGAGGAATCCTTGACAGTAATCTTGAGAGGTTTTGCAACGTTTTACCCGAACAAAACATAGCCAACGTTTTATCGTGTTGCAATGGTTGCATGCAGGACTCAAAATCCCGGAGCCTCATCAGCATCTTTCCGTGTACTCCAACAACTTGTCCCAACTCTTAGTAGGTCTGTGGATGTCATCAATTCCGTCATAGGAGTTTCCAACGTTTTTCTTCATCCACTACATTTCATTCGTTAGAAATGTTTGTTTGATGCATCAGCGTTCCCTTCCCTGAGGTGAAATGCGGTCTCAGAGCTGCTGACTTGTTTTTCCAAGAGTACAAGCAAGAAGGATATTGCAGGGATGTACAGGGTGCACCCTGTTTTGGCAGCCACTTCGTATCGTGAAGTTTTGTGGGCACCCTGGCAATAAAAGTCCTCATGATATGACCACACTGGATGTGTAGACAAAGTCAACTCCGACGGTCCTGAACAGAAGAAAGTTCCACAGAGTTTTTAGCAGAAGGCCAGTTTTAGTGTACGTCACATGTACCTCTTAAACCTTGTTGATGAATTGGAAATGTCTAGTAAATATATTCTTGTGCAGCTGCAATAAAGTCACATTCAATGTTCAAACAGCTTTCCCATCAAGTATCCCTAGAAGTTGGCACACCCAGTAGACCTGCTGCAAATCTCCTCTCTGCACATCAAGTCTCTTTTTGCCAAGCAAAAAGCTCGATGTAAACGTTGGCCGATGACTTCTGCATACTTCTAGCTGGAAATTGTGTCGATCCTTCGTCAACAACAGAGTTCCTTACAATGATAGCGGCATGTATTCTAAACACTACTAGGTACAATAGAGTAATACGGCATGTCTTCTGTGAGTACAAGACAATAGTTGTGTTTTCCTTTCTCAGTCCCAATATTTGATGACACCGTCCCAGCCAGCAGTTGCCACCTTGCTGGTCTCATGGGGGTGCCAGAGGACGGCGCTGCACGTGCGGTCGTGTGCCTTCCACTTGGCAAGCATGCGAGTCGTCTTCCAGTCCCAGATGCAACATTTTCCATCGCCATCGCCACTCACCAAGTAGCTACAAGAAAGAGCAATATCAATGAAGTCATTTCAGCGGAACAGTGATGAACTTATGTAACCTTACATGGTTTTTGGACAGGACTGTTATAATTCTTCGGGTTGATTATAAGGTCTAGTCACCTTTGAGGTCACGAAGTGACCTCAAAACGACAACAAAGGCAGGAGCTAAGTGCAAAAGATGCTGCAACATTCTGTCTAGATAGCTTTCTGACTTGACCACTAACCACGACTTTGCCGCCACTCTCAAGTTCAGGCCAAGTACAGGTCCTGGGGGGGTCTATATTCAGTGAAGTGACTGGCACCCTGTACGACATGCATAGCGGGGTCCTTTGGAGCCTTGAAGCTTACCTCATCTCGGGTGAAAAGTCGATTGAGCACGCGTAGCCTGCGACCATGTGACCTTTGAACTCCTTCTTCTTATGGGGCCTGAACTTCTCTCCGCAGGTAAAGATGCAAATCTTGTTGTCCAAGGACTGGCAGGCCAACCACTTCTCATTGGGTGACTTTGTCACAGACGGCATGGAGTGCATGCTTGGATCAGCAATGTACTTCATGTCAACAGGAATGTCCCATTCCCACACACGCAGACTCTTGTCGTCAGAGGTGGACACAAACCTACGGTTCTCGTCTACGAACGTGATGGTGTTGACAGCACCCAGATGGCGGTCATACTCTTGAACAATGTCGTTGGAACGCGTGTCCCAGCAAACAATCTTCTTGTCAGCCATGCCTGCCAAGAACAGGTGTTGCTTGTCGTCATCGGGGTTGAACTTGACGCAAAATGCGACCTTGTTGTTGGTGAACCGATTGACACATGCACCGGTTTCTGTGTCCCACATTTTGATGTGGCGGTCGTAGCTCGAAGTGAGAAAGCGGTCACCCGAGTTGTTGAAGTCAATGGCTTTGATGGCCTGCCTGTGTCCGGCATAGGTGCGGACACAGCGCCGATTGTTATACACCTCCCACAGCTTGGCCTTGGAGTCCATGCCGCCGGACAGCAGCAAGTGACCAGATTTGGGGAACCACTTGATGCAGGCCACTCCCTTTGTGTGCCCCTGCCATGTATGGATCTGGCGCTTTGGTATGAAGCACTTCTCCGGTGGTGAGTCTGCCTTCAAGTTCACTCCCACATCCTGAGGAATGTGCAAGAATGACCTGCCTTGGTAGTCGTATGGGTCCTTAATATGTAGGGTTGATTTTTCCTCCACAGGTCCCTCATCCACCTTCTTGCGTGCCCGTTTCTTCATTTTGCTCAAGTAGTCCTCCAGGTACTCTTTGTCCTCACTAGAGGGCTCAGCCACAGTCTTTTCGTCCTTGAATTTGCCCCAAGGACCGAGGTAACCGTCAACGTCACTGGGATCAGAGTTCTGCTCTCTCTGGCGCTTATCCTTGGGACGGACTTTGCTGTCCTCAAAAACGGTCTTGAACTCGGCACCCTGAGTACCCTCAGAGTTGGTGACGATCTTGGAGCCCTCACCCAAAGACGGGTCGTAGGCAAAGCCGTAGCTGTGGAAAGTCCGGCGTTGGAGCTCAAATTGGAAGTCATTTACGTGGGCCGGCTCAACAAACCCGGCCAGGGTATTCTTATGTGCACTCTCCTGCTGAGACTTGAAGGGGTTGCTTGGCCCCACCACAGGAGCAAACATCTCCTCGTACTTGGGATTGTATTTGACCTCCTTGGCTGTTGGATCCAGGTGGAATCGGGTGTCCATAGTCTCATTGGGCTGTACGGCAGGTGCAGCAGGCGCGAGGTCCCTGATCTTGTTAGCGATGCCACCAGTGGAGGATCCCACTTGTAGATGAATGGACTCCTCTGGCTTCGCGGCGCTGCGGCCAGTCTCCTCATCCGATTCCTCGCCCGAGGACGAGGACGAGGATCCAGAGCCGTAGGTCTGGATGGCGTTCATGGCGACCGAAGCGCTGCAGTAAGACTTTTTAGTCTAGCCAGACGTTGAGCAAGCACTCGTCTCTCGTCTCCAACAACCAGCGTGCGTGCGTCTGCGTCGCCCGCGAACACATCGTGCGCCAGCAGAACAACTACTACCTAGAAGGGCCGATCGCAGCGCTCCAAGCGGTCAGCGGGATAACGCAGAGATGCCCCAGCTAGAGAAGGCGCAACTTGGAGGACCCGCGACGTCGCACGGGATGGGGATGCACGAACGCGCGATGGCTCTTTGGAAAGCTCTTGCAATCCTGTACACGAGATATTACTGGCATTTTGCACCAATTTGCACAGTTTCAGCAGAAATTGACCTATAACTTGTGTAGTGAGAG
>JAAUXU010023081.1_pt1 | contig 48399 bp, 46 predicted proteins | sample 7278151 | NCBI WGS metagenome assembly JAAUXU01 (sample SAMN14350113, study PRJNA611818) | marine sediment metagenome | isolation source: surface marine sediment (1.8m) | place: French Polynesia: Moorea | collected 2018-08
CTCAATCTCTGTCCACACCTTGGTGATGGAGTCTCCTCAACTCGACCCGCGAGTCAAATTGTTCCAGTCATTTTCTTCCTTGAACGCTTTGACTCTGGGGCCGAGTTGAGGAGACTCCATCACCAAGGTGTGGACAGAGATTGAGAGATTCAGTCACATTTTTGCTGTTACACCCATTACGCCAGTGCAGAAGAGCATGGAGCAACAACTTTCTGTGACCCAATCTACTACTAAGGGACTACGGTGTTTGTCTCTGGTTCAGCCCGAGTAGCTCAGAAACCGCGGTAAATTGAAAAGTGTCGTGCTGTCTCAAGGAACTGTCTTAGTATGCATGATGAGCACGGTCTGCACGTACAGTACCTATTCCCCCTCTCGTCCCTTGTACGTTCCTCGCCCCAGGACAGGACTACAACAATAAGCACAGGTGGTGAGCAGCATCAGTGACACCGGCGACGACTGCATGGTGTTCTTCGCACGCGCGTCTTGAAGTACCCGAGCAGGGCCCATCTATGAGTATCCATGCATGGTCAGCTCCACCACCAGACGTCACACAAGAACAACCGACTGCCGTCCCAGATGCTGAGTGAGCCCAAAAAAGTCAGTGTTGTCTCCTTCAGGTTCACGTCGCGTAGCCTGTTGGCTAACGTCGACTGCGTGTGGGTAGACAGCAGCGTGTTTTCCCCGCAGGGTTTCGTGCAGTTGGCAAGAAGAATTGCCCCAGCAACGCTTTTGCCTTCTTTCTCAACCCCTGCCCGGTGTCCTAGACCTGCGTACTACATACGTGCTTGTGCAGCTGAGCATTTTCAGCCTTAAAAGATCATAGATCAGATCGTGAACACGCAGGCGTTGTGGAGTCACACTGTGTGTGAACCATGGTGGTCTGATTTGCGAGAGCATCTTCCAGTGCACCAGTGAGGAGAAGACAAAGTTTAGAGGTGGAGATTGGAGAGAAAAGTCCGTATTACTCCAGGCAGACATTCGACTGTCATGAAGTCGTTGCACCTGCGCAAAAATGGTCCAGGTGCTTGCAGTGGAAAAATGCCTGTGTGTGTGTGTACGTGGTTCGTACACACCCTGTACTTCCTCCAGCCCGAGTGATGGCATTGCACCAATGTAAGGTGTCTTAATAAAGAAGACCGACAGAGAAAGATTGCCCACGCTCTCTCTCTGAGCAGTCGTACCACTTAAACTACTCTGGTGTCCCCTTCTCCTCTTTTTTCATTCCACTTTCTCTATGTATGGGCTTTCACCAGACTGGTGGAGAAGCTCTTGGGAGGCGCGCCAACCCCTCCTCCGGGCTGCACTCGCTCTCTGGCATCATCAGAGACCCCTGCCTGGCCAAAGAGAGCATTCAGCCTCGGCGAGCTGATGGAGGAGAGAGCTTCCGCCAGGCGGTGTTGCTGCTGCAGGCCGATGCCAGAGTGTTTTTTATAATGTAACACTCACCATGTACAGTAAGAACAATGGTTACTGGGAAGTCGGGTGTGGCGTCGGGATGACGCACATTGGCCAGGGCAGGCAGTGAAGAAGAAGACAGCACTGGGAGAGCGTGTGGCTGTGCGTCATCGTGGCGTTTGCCAAGGTGCTGTAAGAGGTGCACACGGCTGTGGCCAAGCAGTGCCACATCATGTAAGTGCGGTCGGGCCACCCTCTTCTGATGAGGGTTCTCGCAAGGCTTTTGAGCCATGGCGCCAGAGTCCAGGGAGTCGTGGTTCATAGCAGCAGGAGACTTCTGCACGAAAATGAGTGAGTTCAAGCATAGCTATGGCAAGAATCCCCAGTCCAACTTTACTTCCGCAGTAAACAACCTCGTCATGCAACTGACGTCCTGCATCCGCCTGCCCGACGATTACTCCTCCGACCTGGCTGCCGCCTATCAGGCCAGCCTGAGGGGGCTCTCAGACGAGAACACAGACTCCATGGGTCTGCTGGCCGCAGTCTTCACTGGTGAGAGCGTTGCCAGCCGAGTAGACAGCAGTAGTTGCTAACTGCTAGTAGTGAATACTTGATGCATAAACTGGACTTTTTGTAGAGCATCGATCTTGCTCGGCGCTGCACTGATCTCGCCGTGCTAGACGTGAGCGTGAACATTAAGTACTGCGCATGCATCAGCGGCAGCCCCTGTATCTTCCTCAGAAGGAAGTTCTGTGTGCTCACACCACATTGATATAACGAATGATCGAGTAGGACATAGCCATGGATGATCCTCACGGACTCGTGCAGTACCAATATTAATCATAGCAAGACTGTATTTGCAAGCGTATTCATACTGTACGTACGTATACACGGTATCGTTGTAACACAGTTCTTTTGCGCCCAGGTCGTGAGTCTAAAGCGCGTGAATTGCTGGCAATGCCTTGGACCAACATCAACGCACAATATGCAAACGGCAACACTCCCCTTATTTTGGCAGTGCAAGGTAAAGAAGCGACACAATCGACACTTAATGACTCTTACGTAATTGCACTTGATTGCCTCATTACCGTTCATACGTGTTTGAAGGAAACAGCTGCTTTGACCCTATGTTTAAACACCTACGTACGCACGCAGGCGGCAGCGACAGGCTCGTCCGAATGTTGCTTGATCATCCTAGCATCAAGGTGAACATGCGCGGGTTGGACGGGTACACGGCCCTCATAAGGGCTGTGTCCGAGAAGCCGGAGGTGGTTGCAATGCTCGTGGCAAGGTGAGCCGCATAAGCGGGTGATAGGGAACGAGTGACGGGATTGAGCTGGATCAAAAAGCTCAAAATTTTGGAACTTTGCTGAGTGCATCTTAAGTTTGTCACCTAGTGGCAACTGGTGAATATGTCGTCAAATGGTTTAAAAGCATCTCTGGCAATAAAGTTTCTCTACATAAGTTCAGAATGTAATAAAGTGTTCTGATTCGGGAGGCAAAACTAAATTTGTTTTTCAATTTCGTTGGACTTCAGTTTAGCATCAAAAAGTGACTACGCAGGTCTAACTTGTAATGTTGACCTAACATCCTCATGCAACTTTAGTGAAAGGCTGAGGGGTTTGGGGAGTGAAATTATGTAGTGGAAACACGGCGTGTATTTATTCTTTACAATTTAATGGCGTGCAACAATCCACATAGCGGAGTCTGCTACATGAATAATTGCATTCTTCAGCGTGTAATTAGTCAAAAATCCCGGTGTTTCACTAAATAATCAATGATACGGCCCGGCTTATTCATTTCCAAACAGCGTCATCTTAAGGCTGGCGAACAACATTTCGACAAAATACATTGGGTCAATATGCTCAATATCCATTCGATCGGCCACTCCCCTCCCTCCCCTCCCTCACCACACACCCTGATCCCAAGGATGTTGAGCATTTCTACCCTCGGGTTTTGTCTCAATTTTGTCTGCGAGCCTTAAGATAAGCTGTTTACTCATTCCATTTGACTACAATGGCTTTAAATGGAGTCTTGCAACAAATATGGCAGAAAGAGATGTGGCAAAAACTTGTCCAACCAATGCCATGGAAGAGTTGAAGGAGCTGCAGACGTCGGAAGAACATGGGGGTTTTGTACTCACACAAGCGGTTGCGAGCCTTATTCTTCTTAAAGATGCGATTTCTGGTTAAAGGTCCGATACCGATGTCAATCTGGCCACGTACTACGGAACAACTGCACTCACGTACGCTATCAGGTGCGGTAACGATGAGGCCGTCCAGTTGCTGCTCACCAGGAGAGACATCGACGTCAATTTTCAGGTACAATGAGTCATCCTACTTTCATAGATGATGATTCTTAGTTGCTCATCTTCTGTTATGAGTTGTCACGCAGCATCGACCTTCCAGAGTCGCCACTGTGAGAATGCCCTCCTGGAGGCTGTGTCCTACCGCCGCTTCGAGATCGCCTCTCTCTTGCTCTCCCATTCGGCCAACCCTGACGTGCTCGACTTCTGCGACCGCACGCCGCTCATCCTGGCGGCGCAGTCTGGAAGCGCTGATCTGGCGCATCTGCTCCTGGACTGCGGCGCGGACCCCGGGACAGAGGACGACAACGGGCGCAACGCTGTCTACTACGCGCTGAGGTCGAGGAGTCCCAACTGCGGCGCTGAAGCCGCGTCATCTTCCGTGCAGACAGTGCATGCCGTGATCGACGCGCTGATGGGTCAGCCGCAACCGCTGACCAGGCTGTGCCGCACCGTCATCCGCCGCTGCATCCGGGAGAACAGGGCCGGCCACGGCTGCAGACTCAAGCCGCATATCGACAAGTTCAGGGCGGACGAGGTGCCCAAGTCACTCAAGAAGTTTCTGGCCTACGATCCATGAGAACGGAACAATGCGAGCAACACCGCAGATTCTGGCTTAAAAATTCCTACGTACATACTTGCGCTTCAAAGTTCCATGTGCCAAAGTGGTGACCCTCATGTTCTTGACCATGCACATGCGTACATATTGAGTGTAGCAGTGAATTAAGAGAGGCGCAAAGTATGGCAGTGCCGAGCTGGTGCTCCAGCCCCGTGAGGTCCGTCGAGACGTTGGCGTCCGTGTGGTGCGACATCTTGCGGTCTCTCCCCCACCCTCTCCCCATAACATCTGTCCAGTATTATTAGACTTTGCTGTATATTCCTGACGTCAGAAAGGTACCTGTCTCGACCATGAAAGTGTTTCCCTCTCTCATGTGAAGAAGAAAAAACACCTATAATGCATTGTACTCTTATTATTCGTGCAAGAATGCAAACTGAAATTGCAGGAATGCAAGGTGAATAACGCGTCTGGTGCACACGCTGTCCTTGCTCACAGGTCACCTTTTTTCCATATACAGGCTGTGAGTGACCAACAGAGCAAGGCAAGCTCATGGGCTACAAAGTACCTGAAAGCTTTGGACGAGGAGGTGACGTTATCCTACCACGAACGTCTACTCGAGGCTCCCTTGGACATCTTGATCGTAGGTAAAAAAGACAAGGGTCTCACAGACAAGAGCTTACGCTCCATCTTCACCCAGTTGTGACAGTGCAACGCAGCGAGAAAAGCTATCTGCGCAGAGTTGTGGCCAGCCTCGATCGACAGATGAAGCAGTTACGTCCGGGTGAAGACGTCCGGGTGGGACTGACTCTGTGCAACGCCCAGGAGAAGCCGGAGAAGCACGAGGACCTTCTGTGGCTAAGGAGGCTCTTCCCGACATTTGTCCTCAACGAAGAAGGGACAAGAACTGCCTATAAGAATGTCAGGTGAGAGAGATCAGCCAGGGATGCCTATTCAAGTACGAGGATGAAAAAGGCAGAATCGAATCCTGTTCAAGCTCTCGTGCATGAGTCCTACTAACATTGGGTGTCAGACTGGGCCTGTTTGGGGTCGGAAACCTCGGGTTTGGTTCTTCTAGGAACAAGTTTGTCTAGAAGAATTTCTTGGCTTATTTAGTGTTTCACCGATTTTGAAAATTCTTTCTGAGCAACTTGGTCACTTTGGTTATTTGGCCAGAAAGCCAATGAAGGAAGAACAGTGGCATTGACCCCATGACACCACTTCTGCAAGAGGACACCCATCAGTAGTTCAGAAGCTATAGTTGCATGAATGGGCGTGGAGTTTGATAAATTCTGACGATTCATTGTAGGGCCAAGGAAACTGATGACTACAGACGTTGTCTGGGCTGGGCTCACCGCCAGGAGGGCCCCGAATTCGTGCTACTTCTGCAAGACGACGCCGAACTGCTTGATGGCGCCCTAGAGAACTTAGGAGAACTAGCCCGAAAAGTGAGAGCCACATGTGTCCCTCAGGTGGCTGCAATGAGTGCCACACATCAAGTTCGATTTCAGCTGTCTCGCTGGAACGACTGGATCTTCGTCAAGGTGTTCTACCCAGACATTTACAAGGGCTTCTCGCTCAACTGGAGGACCATGTTGGAGCTGTGCATCCTGTGCCCGGGCGTAGCGCTGGCCATTCTCGTGAGTTCGCGGTGACGACGACCGCAGTCAACTCTCCCAACAGAAAGGTCTTGATGCAGTGAAACTCCTACTTTGGCCTGGTGTCCATGAGCGTCGTTGCTTGTGTATCGAGTGTCGGCTGAGCTGAGAATGCATCTTCCAGGGTCTGTTGCGGCTCCACCGTCGAGCCCGAGCTCACTTCTTGCTCCTCTGGTCACTGCTATCCCTACTGGTCCTGGTGCAACTTTTGGCTTTGGACAGGCAGCATTCAGTGCTACCCTTGCTCAAAAGGTTCTTCCCGTTCGCGCTCTCCATGGCCCCCGGCAGTAAGTTCGCGGAATGTTAATATCAAGCTCCTTTTCCTTGGGTGCATTGCATAAAGTCAATAAGCCTACGTGAGCGAACTCTCAAGTTAGCTACGTATATAGTCGGGTAAAGTATTGACGATCAATTGTTCCACAGGCTGCGCCTCTGCCATCCTCTATCCCAGATCGCGCGTGTCCTCCATCCTCGCCTACCTGGAAAAAGAGGCCGGCGTCCTCGGCGGGCAGCCAATTGATATCTTGCTTCGAGACTTTCTCCTTCTGCCCCGATACCAGGGAAAAGGATTCTTGGCTCAAGGAGACTTTTTCAGACACATCGGCTACTATTCGAGCTTGCATAGCCAGCCTAAAGCAAACGCCAAGGAGTTTTACATCCAGCCACGATGGTGGCCCTGGGATAATGAAGACTTTTCGTCATCGTGAGAGAATTCAGGTGTTCTACGAGTCAGATGTGCGTACTGACTGGACTGACTCTGCGTGCAATGTGGTCGAGTTGCGGTAAAGTGATGAATTAGATGCCACTTTAATGTCACTATAACATAATGATATGCTATCGGTGTGACTTTGTCACTCTCCTTCACTCCCATCAATGGTCTGACTGGTTCTTCTCGCAGCATCCTTGTGCTAGGTCCACAATCTCTGGGCTCTCGGTGACGTCATTCTTGTTCAAGCTGTTGCTCTTGAAGAATGAGGGTTAACTCAGTCACCGCAGGAAGTCGAGTTTTGGACGCCCGCATGTTTGTTCACCTTCGCTTTCTTCCAGTTTCCTTGGTCATGCCCTCCGAGATCCCTTTCTTCCAGAATTGCCAGCTCAGCTACAAAACCAGAGGTAACGCTACAATACGAGCAGCACTAGAGAGGCAGAAATTTCACAAGCTCTCAAACGTCAGACCTGCTTCATGAAAAAAAAAGTCACCAGAATTTTGCATACCTGCCTGTCTTGCTAAATAGCATTTGCGTTGTTCCCTGTTTTTGACGCGTCAGCCAGAAAGACCTCTCTGGCAACGTCTACGAGTGTGCAGAGACGGGGGAGGTTTGAACGGTGTCGGGACAACCCGCAGTGGAAGCCCAACCCGGACCACGCCCACCACGACCATGGGGAGCGGCGTGCGCTGAAGGCATTGCCTGCACTTTGCGTACGAGCCCAAGGGGAATCTGGAGCGGATCCACCTGTCGATGTGCGAGTAGTTCGACGACGTGAGCGATCACGTCTGCAATGACGAGGAGGGCTGACCACCACTTCAAGTTCATCACCCGAGGGATCGTCCGTGTTGGTTTCTAATAGTGACGTCTTGAATGACTTACAAATGTCCTATGTTGTAAAGGGTTATCAGCAATCAGCTGCTATCCGACACTTCCGAACTTCTACCTAGGGATCTGGATTGTAAAGAGTAATGTGTTCAAGATGTTTCTGTTCGGCACCTTGCCAATCCACAAAAATAATGACGACGGCAAAGTCTGGCTGCTTGCAAACTATTGCAAGACGTGAAGCCATTATAAATTCAGTCATTAGGTGAATAAATATAGCCGTCATAAACGTTCATGCCACAAATTTTTCATTGTGGTCCGGCTTTGAGGCCAAAGGCCGCAGGATGTCGCGCCGAAGTTGGGATGCTCTCAAGACTGCCGTTATAAAGGAGTGGGACAACATCTCCATGGACCACATTCGTGCCTGCTGTGCAGCCGGTGGTGGCCGCCTCGAACATGTCATTGCGGCTGAAGGCGGTGATTTGCAATGATTTTTTTTCTTCAGAAAATTACAGCTGAGTGTCTGGTTATTGCTGAAAGAAATTTCCAGCAAAATAATGAATGAGGTACTTCTTTATGGCCGAAACACTGAGTGACAGTGATAAGCCTGTAGTTTGCCTAGAGTTTTTTTTAGATTAAGAGAATAACATAATAATAGTCTGAATAATAATAACCACGTCCTCAACATGAGAGGAGAAAAAAAAGGTCTCGGGTCTCCTCCAGGCCAACTGAACTGCCACTTGGTGAGGTCACCATGCTACAAACCCAGACATCTTCTCGGACTTACTGAAAAGTACTGTACAACCTGACCATCTTCAGCCCCAAATATTCCACAACTTCGTTTGTTTGGTCACAATGCATGAAAGTAACAACACGAACTCAAATAGAGAATATTCTTATCACGCATCTTAGTGAAAATGACTGTTAATGTTTTTGTGGTCGTTACACAACATGCTTTATGTATGCAGTCCGATTGCCTCAACCGTTCTGGGTAGCGTAAATGAAAAATGACCAATCTCGAAACCTGGCTTCTCCACACGCAAAGGACGTGCGTGGAACGTACGCATGTATTAGGGACGTTCAAGCATACAAGAGACAACTCCTTATATGACGACCTCCAGCTGCGAGTGCTTTGTGAATAATCCTTAAACGTTTCCCTGCTATTTACTGCGTGTCAGCTGATCTTCAACGCATCACAAGCGCTTGGAAGTGAATCCTACACCTTTTATGTCGAGCTTGAGAGTGCTTAGGAATCTTGGACGAGGACGACAGTTAAGACTGTTAACAAAGATTGTCAAGCAGGAACGATCAATGATTTGTGTGACGCAGTTAGTTCGTGCCACGGACGAGCAGGTTTTCGTCGAGAGCTGAACACGTCCTAAAAGTCCCTTTTTTTGAAAAGGGTCTCCCAGGACGCCTCTGTTCAAGTGCTTGCGGTTTGCCTCGTGCCACACGAAGAAGTCGTTTCGAAAGGTTTCAAAGATGACTCACTAAGAAAATTCACAGCCCTGGGCTTCTCCTAATACACATACGAGGCGAATTCCCCTCGAACGCATCTCACAGCGTCATTTCACGCGTCGCAGTGGGGATGCCAAGTCCCCACTCGGGGGAGGCAGGCACAAAATTGTGCATAGGATAAGTGTGCCCAAAGGCCAAGCCGGTTCGACCCACCCGGGCGAGAACGGGAGCGGAAAAAGATGCCATCAAGAAACAGGTCTGCAGTGAGTTTGGGATCTGTCGAGAAACCCGCTGGGCCAAAATTTCACAGCTAACGTTACAAAAGTTGGGCACCAGCTGGGCTGCAAGGTATAAAAATGGGGCTAGCTCGAAAATTTGGGCTTTTGGGGGGAGGGGAAATTGGCGTCAGACGCTGTTTGAGGTGGAACAAATATAAAAAAAAATGTTTCACCATCATCTGCACTTTTAACTCGTAACTCAATCTTTTATAACATACTGTATGTAGTTACTTCTTTCACCCACAAGGACAGGATTGAGCTACCCAAGTGTTTGACATCTCTGTGGAGAGCTAAGATCCTCCTCTAGAACTAGACTGTTCCTCTAGGACGACTCCTTTTTCCACAATATGGGATCAAAGCTATGTAGTCGAGTTCACTGCGCGACATTTTGACTGTATTGCCACTAAATACTCTTGCCACGTTTACACTTTCAACATGCAGGTGCGGCCGAAAGTTTCCCCTGCATCTTTTTGCACTGTGTTGTGCACAGTAATGCTGAGTTATGCCAGTGCTTAAGAGGACGAGTCAAGTATTTAGCATAATGACTGAAAAACGTTTACTTCGACCGCTGGCAAACTTTTGACGTTCAAGTGTCTTGACGTCCTTGCTGCCAAGTGAGCAGCCACCCCAACACTTGTGTACAACCTGACTCGCCCACCTGTTGGGGACAGGTGGAGAGTGACCACTCGCTGCTGCCTCGCCCTGCACCCCGCCCTGAACCCCGCCATCCACCCATCCATCGTCCCCAACCCACCTCTTAGGGCAGAAAAAACGAAGACGATCATCATAATTTGGTGTTGATCATGACTGCATTTCTTGGCGCGTTGTGTGCACTTCAATCCTTTTTTCTGCTCGATCGGCATGACTGAACACACACTTGAACGCTCCCATCCAAACCCTGCACGCATCTGTCGAATTGTTCGCCCCTGAGGTGGGGGAAGAAGCTGCCGTCTCAACACTTCATGGTCCTGTCATGCATCCGACCGGCGGCGTCAGCGCCGCTACCACAGTTGTGCGCATTCCCACGTGAGGGGAGCAGAAATCTTTATTGAAGCAGACGATTTAGGGGCGCCGGTGCCAAAAGCAATCTCACGGCAGATAAGAGATTTGGGTTCGCCACCGATGAACCTGCCTCAGTGGGTGTAGTGTCATGAAAGCACGTACACACACACAAGTACAGGAATCTAGTGTATCTTCTGAACTGCCGCTACCTACCCACCTTGGTTGGTAGCCCTGTAGTACCTGCCGCAAGCCACCTCGAGCACCTTCTTCTTCTCCTTGGTCTGCCCCAGGCTTGAACGAGCGAAGCTTGCCTTGCAACTCTCCTGGCAGCAGCACAACCGTAGGGGGTCCAGCTGGTGTGTTCGTCACCTTTTGTGCAAATAAGAATGCCGAAGAGCAAAACAAACTCAGAGGTGAAGAGAGACTTTGGTCGCCATCCACTCAGGACACTTGGCGCTGACTTCTTTTCATACCCCAGGGCGCATTCTTTTTGGCACATATTGCCACATCAAGCCGCGAGCGGCTGTGCTGGCGCCACGGACATCCCCTTTGCTGGGAGTGGCCAGTGATCTCGGCGGCTGCAGAGCGCGCTCGCGGGCTAGCACGCGCACACTCGACGTGTGTGTGTGTGTGTGTGTGTGCGAGCGCGCGTGAGTGCAAAAAGTAATATATTTCCCTTGCCAGTTGAGAATTTCGTGAGCAAGAACAGAGAGGACGAAAGTTCTCAAAATAGAAAAGTATCGACTGATAACACAGTGACAACTTCTCCCTGAGTGAAAACGGGGGGCTCTGTTGAACGACTGAGAAGAGGAAATCCGGTGGAGACTTCAACGAGTGTATCCTGAAGGAGCAATGTAGTAGTCACCAGGTAAGCTCTCGTCGTCACTGCCGGCAGTGCAATGTGTATGATTGAACGTGACGAATATGCTGTGCATAGCACGGCTATTGCTGAATAGAGAACATGGCTTCACGTACACATGCACTCACGTACGTGCACGCTTGGGTGACTTACCTAAAGACCCCACCAACGGAAGAAAAATGGGCTACTGTGGGATGGTTGGGCTGGCCGAGATAACAGAGATGCATAGTACACTTGTCCACTCTAACATTTAGAGGGGATCAGAGCGTGATCTGCAGGAGCAGATTGCATTGAATGACATTTGCGGACAGACAAAAAAAGACCAAGCGGGAACCTCAACGAGCCATTGCCAATTTACCATCTTGCAGCAATGAGATCATTGGTCTAAGTGACTTAGAAATAGATGTGCATCTCCGGTCCCCCAGGTCATGCACGCGACCGTCGAAGACGCCGTCTCAGTCACCCGGTCATTGACCTGATACGGCTGCCTCGTCTTTTCCCAGCGTCGGACGCAAAATTCATGTAATGTTGACGCTGAAATTAACGTTGCTGCACTTTTTTGTCGTATCCGACTTAACTGCAGACTAGAGGGGGAGTTCAGGTTGGGCTGGTTCGGCAGGTGCTCGTGGTTTCCTACTGACGACTTGGGTGCTCTGCTCCAAGCGTTGCGTAAGCGAGGAGGAGTGCGTAGAAGACTCACATTTCATGCATGCACCTGAGCCTCTTGGTCCGCTAGGAGAAGCGCCAGCTACTGAGCCTTGCAGCTAAAGCACACTGGAAATGTCGTCCGTGGACTGAAGGGGTTAGCATCTTTGCTAAACTCATTGAGCCATTAGTGGAGGAGGCAACGGTGGACATGATGTATCTGTGCGTGTCGAACTCAAGCAGGCGTGAAAGACTAAATTAGTTAGCTGGAGCAAGCAACGTTGTTTCTGGCGACATATGGACAAAGTCCAAGGTATCCCTGAGGGCTTCCTTGTCGACTGCTCTGCTCAGCAGTGGGACCCACGTCCCAGACCGCGCACATGGCATTGCGCATGCAAAAGTCATTCAACCGTGCGGGTCTCGGTTTGCAAGCAATGGTACCGAGAAGAAGAAAAAAAATCAGTACTGTCCGACCTCCCTCGTGCTCGCGAATCGGGAAATTTGGCAGAAGAAATGCGCACTCCACATCCAAGGTGGCCACGACCTGAGAGTGTCTGCACGCGTAGGAGTCAGCCCATTTTGGCCTCCGCCGAGAAACTCACGTTTGGGATGATTTGTCTTTTTTTTTTCCTGCCTGCTTTTTTTGGATCGTTCGTTTCATTTCCTCGAGGAAATCGAAAGAGCTGCAGCTTTCATTTTCTCCCCCATACACACATCTGCTGTTATTATCCTACATGTGACAAATTAAGCGTCTGCACGCATGCGCGTTACGATGTATGCAATGCAAACTGCTCCAGAATGCAGACAGACAGACAGACAGACAGACAGACACATGCTCCTCTGGGATGTCAGATCAAAAATGTGTCGCCCTCACATGATTCTGCCATCACGTAGCACACGTCAAAGCACGAGATCACGCAGCCCAGAACAATGAGAACTGCATCGTCGGCGATGCCGTTGCCGCACCCCTTGTCTTCTGCGCCAAGAACTGTGCCGCGTCGACCGAGTACACACAGGAAGACGTCGGGAGCCCGGTTGCTGTCAGCTTGTGGGGACGGGAACCTGCGAACGCACGCACGCAAAACGTATCATTATCATCTTTGTTGTGTGTCCCTCACACCACTTCCTTACTCACAAGGGAGGGTTCGGTGCTAGGAGCCCCCTTCAGTAAATGAGACAATTTAATGAAAGGCAATTTGCATAAAGGGATGTCTGTGTTTTGTCACCGTGTAATGTGCACAAGATTGCACCAGGCAGAGGTTAATTGTGCGTACATTGACGCATGTCGCGTGAGGAACGACCATGGGGAGACCAAAATTGCGCCAGAAGGAGAACGTCGGCTGTCTGACCTGCAACAGGAAGGAGTAGTGAGCCAGGCTCAAGAACTGCTCCCTCCCCACCGGCGTCGGACGCGTTGACAAAAGACCAACAAGACACCTGAAGGCTGTACTTTGTCTCTGCACCACAAGTATGGGTACTACTACTAAGGCGTGGCGTATGCGCTTCCCCTGGCGTGCCCGGCGTGCGTGTCCAGCTACTCGTACACGTCGGGAATAAAGTTGGCCACAAAATCTTGCGAGATCTTTGTTAGGGGTTAAATGAGGATATTAGCGGAAAAGACCTGGGGTTGTTTTTCTTCCACAGGGTTTACAGATATCCCACGGTCAAACCTCCTCCTACTCTTACTACTACTGCTGGTCCTTAGGCCTTGAGCCCATGGTCTGACTGACCGGTACCGGCCGGGGCGAGGCATAATGTAGTAGGTGGAGGAGAGGAAGTGATTGGGAGGCCTGTAAAACCTTGGATTTGGGACGTCTCGCAAATCACTCAGCTCTCCTGTGTCAGGATGTCCGCGCACGCTCGGTGGTTGCGCAAGTGTCCATTCAGGTCTGGATTTTGTAGCTCAGAGTATGGGCAAAATGCTGGACAGCTTGGCCGATACCGCTAGGAGGAGATCACTCATGCTCAGATATTTATCAGCTGGATCTGGCTTCTCTTTACGACGACAGTCACATGTCGCGGGAAGGCCACGCTTGGCACGGGCGTTTTGGCAAAGGAAATTGCTCATTTTTCGCACACGTGGGTCAAGCAGGCGGCGGAGGAGGCGGGGCTGTTGTCTTCCGCCGCCCCCCCCTCTCTGACTGCAGCCTGAACCCCGCCATGGTCCAACTGGGCTTGGAGCCACCACGCAGAGGCCGAAGAGGTCCACAGGGCCGAAGAGGTCCACAGGTGTAACCTGAGCAGCGGCTCAGGGATGACGGAGCCTGCGAATGAAGCATCCATCAGCCGTTAAAGAAGGATTACTGAGTGACGCGCGCACATTAATAACGCATCCTCCGTCAGGCCTAAGTAAAAGTGACAGAGACTTCTCAATCTCGTCATTTCACACATGACCAACAACTCCCTCGGCTGACTGAAAAGTTTCCCCTGCGGTGAAAGTGGCTCACGTCAGGCGTGGTAGTCGAAAATTCGCCTCTCGTTTGCCAGCGACGTCGTTTAAGCAAATTGCTCCAAGTCATGGCTGTGGAATCGAACCTAAAGTTGCACGCGTATGATTTTCATGGGGATATTTTGACGCACCAAAAGTGCAGCAAACGCTCTCAAGCGGAAATGTAACGACGAAGCATTAATATCTCTGGAAATGCCAACTGCTGGATTGGATCGGATATTTGCTACCCAGGAAGAACCCGGAGAAGAAGTATGCAGCTACATCATCAGACCTTGGCAATAAGTCCAATCGATCAAGGGCTGGACACGCGTTCCTTCTTCGTAGTCTCCTTGGCAAGAGGCTCTTCTCCCGTAAAGGTAGAAAAGAAGGTAGACGAAGGATTTCAGCCACGTTTTTCTTCCCCTTCACGTAATCACATCCCTCCGTCGACACCCCCTGCTTATTGACGCTGCAGACCAACTTGGAGTCGAGACACCGGACGAAAAAGCGGTCGACGCTGGTCTGCAGATGGCGGCCGAGACGTCCAAGGTCGCAAGACCACCCTTAATTCGCTGTACACGTTCAGGCAGCAAGAGGTGGGGCTTCCTGTGAAGGAATCCCAGCAATGCGCGTGGGTCAGTGTAACGGTTATGGGTGCCATGCCAATGGTGAGTGAGTGAGGAGGACCTTGAATGTAGGGGGGGGGAGGGGGGGAAGAAGAGACCCCGCAGATCTGCTGCAGCTGAGATGTCTGCAGTGACGTAAGATGGGACTGAGACACACGCATGATCTGAATTTGGTGGGAATATCTCTAAGAGGGGGTTACGCGGAAATCGATAACTCGCCAAAATACATGAGTGATCGAAACGCTGTATTATTCTTACGTAAGAAAAATGTGCATTTGCACAACGTCAAACATCTCGTCAGAAAGAAAGAGAAAAAAACACTTCCCTTCTCACTGCCATTGAGTGCCTAAAACGTAAAAGCACACACAAAATATTGATTTTTCTTCGCCAAAATGCGAGGCCATATTTTGCCCAGTCATTTTTCATCGCTTTTTCAGCCCCGGCAGCTCCAAACCCACCCCACCCTCCGGGATCAGGCTGCAGACATGAGATCCCTGTAGTGGAAGAAGAGATGGTGACAAATTGAGCTGGTCCAACAAGATTCAGCACCTGGGCTGGCGGGCGGCACCGACGTGGAACGGCCAATCCCCATCCCACCACCATGCGGATGCTCGAGTCTTTGGCGCTGCTGGCCGCTCTGGCGGTGAGCTTGTCGCAGGCCCACGTGGGTCTGGTGTTCCCGGCGGCTCGCAAGTACGATCTGGACTTCCTGGACAACCTGCGGACTAAAGCGCCCTGCGGAATGCCAAAAGGTAAGCTAATCAACGGGGGTGAAAAGATAAGAGGCATGAAGCTATTTGTAGTGGGGCCTCCGTCAAGCGCTCGCCCGCCCGCACAAACGCGAGCAGCAAAAGAGTCAAAACCTTAGTTAGGGACCAGGAATATCTCAATTATGCCTTTTCTCCTCTAAAAAAAATGCTCCATGACTTCCTGGACGGACGCATTGGCAAGGCTGGCTCGCGGCATACCCAAAGCATAGCTGAATTTATGCACAGAGTTGGCAATTTTTTTGTTCTCTCCAAGAATTTGACGCTTTAGTTGTCGTCCTTGCCTGGACAGAAAACCATTGGGAGGCCGGAAATAAATGTTCAAGCTTGTGCAGCAGGCAGCATAATCCACTGACATTGACCACAAGCCGAGCTGAAGAAGGTCCACGAGGACCTGACTGACGATGAAAAAGAATTTGATACCGTCCAGGAGTTGTGCAGCTTCATGCTCATTGTTCCACTCGCAGCCGTGTGTCCACACACGGGATTTACTTTTTTGCCAGTCATCGGCTGCTTCTTGGCGGCGCGAAATTTTGCAATGACAAATTCTGACTGGCGAAGAACTCCTTCCCAGAGGTCATGCAGAGAAGACCTGTGGAAACCGATTTCTCACGCAGATTAAGAAGCAACTTTCACCTCTTGAGTTCATTATGTCCCTTATTTGGAAATAAAACCAAAGGAAACCACTCGTGATTACAGTGACGTCCTCGTAACGGGTCAAGTGATCCGGAGTCCTCTGTACAGGGGAGTCAGGGGTGGGCATGTGCAAGACATGGGGTCCGGCCGCCGAGTGGACGAGGAGAGAGTTGCAGAGTTATATTGCTACTTAGCACACAGCTGGCGAATTCAATGAGGAGGAAAAAAGTCGACGAGGAGAAGACTTCTGACAGTGACATCCGCGTACTTGGCACGCGATCCAGAAGTGCGAGCGTTGCTCTGTGAGTCTCCGGATGGCTACGATAGTTGTGAGGTCTTGGGACCCATTAGTCCTTGGCGGTCGACGCCTTTTTTTTTTCCTCACGCACTTTCAAAATGTTCCTTTGTTGCACACGTCAAGAAATGCTTGAGGCTTCCTCCAAACCCTTCTTTTCCGTCCTGGGTAAACGGCTATGAACAGCAGACTATCACTGCCTTACTTATTGCCCCTCAATCACACCGGCTGTTGGCTGTGTGCACGCACGGTGCGTGCGTGCTCATGCATACGCACGCACGGCGCCACCCCCATCTCGTGGCCAGCCAAGGAGCAACTTTGCAATGCGTGTCTTCACTTTTACTTCAGTCAAGTGCCAGCCAGCACCTTTGAGGGTCCATGGAGTCCTAGGCTTCTGGACGCTGGAGGCCTGTCCAAGGACCTTCGCTGTCCACACCGCACGTACCACGCATCTGGACGTGCGCACCAGTCTGGAGACCGCGACTAATCAAATGCCGGCCACCAGCTTGGAGTGGCATTTGCAACGTGAACAACGGTTACTTTGTCCGCCAATATTCTGCATTTTCACGGCGCGTTTTCTAGCTCTGACACACGCGCTGGCAAAAAATGATCGCTCTCATTGCCAACGAAGCGTGAAATTTGCGTGGACAAAACTCTTTGCTCGCCCCTGGTGTAAGCATTTTTTTCTGGTCTCTTGGAGGATTTTGCCATCCTCTGCTTTACACACACACGTATCGATAACAACAAATGCGAATGAATGATGAGTCTGACTGATTGTTAATTGGACCTTCGACCATGCGACCAAAAAATCCTTGAAAATCCTTTGCACAGACCGCCCCGGCTCCTGCGCGTCCATGGACGCGTACCAGGGCAAGCAGAACTCAGTGCAGTACACGCTGTTGGTCCAGCCGAGACAATAGAGAGCTTTGCGTAACACATGTGCGTACACAAAAATGGTCTCGATACGTAGAATTCACACAATGGGGCTATTGTTCGCTGCCATTCATGGGGAAATTCTTTATCGATAGGCAATCGGCCTCAGAAGCATATTTCCCCCCCCCCCTCTATGTGATTGGGTACAAGCCTTAAGTACGACTCTTTAGAATGATGCCCATGGAAGGTTGGTTGGGGGAGGGAAATGAGCTCACACACACACACCCACGTAGAGTGAGAAAAAAACAGGGCCCGAGGTGTGTGGGCGTGGATAAGGGGCAAGGTGATCATGAAATTGGACTCCCTCCACGTGTGCCTGCGTGTGTCAAAGGAGCACCACGTGTAAGGCGAAGCTGGTGAGGAGGGACTTGTTCCTTTGCCAGACTTTCCACGCAGGAGATGTTGGTGTGTGCAAACTTTGTCGACAGCCTTGGCGTGATGTGGATCTGGCCGGCCTCATCCAGGTTGCCAGAGCAGCTGTAGTGTGAAATGCCAGTAACTTTGCTGCTAAATGCCTCAGCTCACTGAGTCATGTGCACGCATGAGTTTATGCATACACTACTTGTATAGGAAGGTCTTTTTTACTTTCCGGAAACGCTAACTGCGTGCCCGACGTTTTATTTCCAGGAAGAAATTTGCCGCCCCTGCAATTTATAGGCGTCGGATGTTTTTCCCCTACATCTTTTGCGCATAATCCTGCATTCTGAGGCTTCTCCTGCCACCCATTCAGAAGAGAAAAAGAGATGTGTGTGACCGTGAATGTTTGCGAACGCTCACGTGACGCGACGAAGAAAGTATAAACAATGGCGGCTGACAGAGATTTTGGAAAATTCCGCTCATGCGTGAGGCCTCAAGGTTGAGGCCTTTTTTATGGCAGATTTTGGGCCTCCTCTCTTGCCCAGGCCTGGTTGTTGCTATCCATCTGGCACGTACGTGTGGTCCATGCAGCACGTTCAGCTGTTGAACTGTCTCACTGGCCCGAAAAGGCCTGACCTTCTGCACTCACCAGCACAGTTAGCCTGTGGTGGCTTTTGGAGAAAATTAGGCCTAACAGCATTTTCCACCCAGGATGCGAAAAGTAGTGGTCATTAAATCTTGCTTCGAGCCTTCTTGCCCTCCCCTCTCTATCATCTCCTGTGCCAAACTTGTTTGCCTCAGCTGGAAACCATTAGTATGATGTGATGGAGGTCAAGGCCCTGCGGGGTAGGCACAAAAAGAAATTGGAGGGGAGGAGTCTCAATTAGGCCTAAAAAAAGGCACACGTGTTTTTCTTTTCATCACGACACTTTTCTGCTTGAACAGAAGTTCAGGCTCGTCGACTGCTGAACGTTATCCAGTTATTGACCCCATCTTTGCCTCTCCAGGAGCTTCGACACGAGCTCTGGCTAGCACAGGATGATTCCACTTGTACACAGTGCGTACGCGCCTGCCTGATTTCATCAACTTATCAGCTCAGACCTTCACTGGGTGGCACCCACTGAGCACTTGGTAACCAATCCTTTTAGCGGTTGAATGAGCGATTCAACCTCCACCTCGTGATGCTCTTCTTCGTCTTCTTCAGCAAATCCTTCATGACTGGCGAAAAAAAAAATAAATGGATTCTCCGTCCAAGAGAGAATGGAGGACATCAAGAGCAGCCTAATGAATCCAGAAAATCTCCGTCGTGACTTGGCTGGCAGCTCTGACTCTCCTTAAGAGAGAATGTCGAAATAATTAGCTTTTCTTCCAGTTGCACGAGGACAGTCTTGACTCTCTCCACCAGACTTTTGACCAGGGCCAAGGCAAAGTTGTCTGGCAGAGACACTTGGTCCGCTCATTCAGCTTCTGCAAATGGGAAAAAACAGGGGAAGCATTTCATAAGTGGTGCAGCGAATCAGGCCAGGCCCACTAATCAGTAGTAATCTAGATGTTGTTCAAGTAGGCCTATCGTGCCTTGAATTAGTCGCAGTGATGATGCAATCTTGGTGCTGACACAGTAGACGCAATGAACACACGATTCAGTCGTGCTTGTTTTCAGTTCCACCACCGCCAATTAATGTTGCCCAGTGCATTCGAGACCTTTGGGAGTTCCTGACCAAGCATCAAGGACCATTTCCATCTATTATGTCCTGAACACTTTAATGCCAAGAGCAGCTCAGGGCGGTCTTTTTCTTCCTCGGTCAAGAAGGATATTTTTCTTCTTCCATCAGAATCCCCCTCCTCCAGGCCCATGTTAAAGTCGCGGTCGCACGCGCACAATTTGGCCATCAGATTGATCTGGAAATGTTACGACGTCATCGAGTCCTTCGGTGATGGGTTCAGTCCCAACGACTGTGACCCCGTCCCTAAGAATGACTCTCATACCACGCTGGGTTACAGCAGAGGCGCTCCAAACTCCCCAAGAACAAGCTCTTAGCCATTTCCTGCCTGCCAGCCTGCCTTTGACTCATTTCCCTCCCTCCAGCCAGGCTTAAAACGGAGGCACGTGGGATCATTGCGCAAGATAGGAAAGAGTGGCCATCATCTCGTGACCTGCGTGATGCTGGGAGGCAAAAAAAATACAAAGGAGATAGATGATAAAGAAGAATATCGTGTAGCGGCAGAGAACGATTTGTTTGGCTGCGCTTTCATCAAATTCTGAAAAGGACTGACGAGACCTTTGAGTGCGGCAGTTTGTACTTGATCTGACGACAAAGCCATTCATTTTGCCATCCCTGTAGCAAGTTGGAAATGAACGTTGGGTGCGTGCATTCATGCAGCCTCTTACATGCTCATTGCACGCTGAATGAGTCGGACTTTTCGGCACTGAGATTGAGATATGACAGCTATTGAATTTCACCAGGTGAGGTGAAGACTACCCTGAAGGCGGGCACAACGTTCAATGTGACGTGGCACCTGGGCTACCCACACAAGGGCGGATACAAGCTGGAGCTGCTAGACCCCGAGGGGAAGCTCCTGCGGACGTTGACAGACGACTACGTGCAGGGAGATGCAACGTGAGTTTCGGGGCTCAGCTTTCGAGGGTCAGACTTTGGGTAATGAGGACGTAAGCTCATACGTGACTTTTGCCCCCCCCCCCCTCCTCTCGCAGCGCCCAGAGTCATCTTCTCGCTCTGCCCGACGGTCTGGAATGTCAGGACTGCACGCTTCGCCTGGTCCGCCAAGCCCTGGAGTGGAGCTCCCGCTATCTGTTCTGGTCGTGTGCAGACGTGGACATCGTCTCCCCCGGGAAGTACCGAGAGGACTGCTCTGGCCACGGGAGAGCACTGGCAGGACGATGCCGATGCGACCGGCTCTACTACGGTAAGAGCGTGCTGTGCATATTGATGATGGAAGCAGCTTATGCGTGTACTTCTAATCCCCCGTCAAGGCCACCGATGCCAGTTCCACGATGAGTGTGAGGAAGACCAAGACTGCGGTCGGAGAGGTCGTTGCGTCGACGTCCAAGCTACGACTGCTCCCAGGAAACAGTGCTTTTGTCAGTTGGGATACTTCGGCCGAGGATGCACACAGGGTAGGCCCAATCGATGAAGAAGGAGCGCAATTGTAGCATCCAGGCCTAACTCTCCTACATGTTCTTCATAGAGTCTCCCATCAAGTCGACTACCATCCAGGAGGGCTTGTACACAAAGCGGGAGCTGGCCGAGAATTACCAACTCTTCTGGCGAATTCTCAAGGATCTCAATGAGATCGAGGTCGTGATGCGCATTAAGGGGACTGGCTATGCAGCCATCGGCTGGAGGCCAGCGGACTCCAAGAAAAGCTGCCAAAAGTGGCCCCGAATACGCGGTGAGGACGAAGCGGAGTCTGACACTGAAGCTGAGGCTGAAGCTGAGTCCGAGGGTGGAGCTGAGTCAGAGGCAGAAGCTGAGTCCAAGTCTGAAGCTGAGGCCGAGTCGGAAGCCGCTGCCGAGTCGGAAGCTGAGGCCGAATCGGAAGCTGAAGTCGAGTCCGAAGCTGAGGCTGAAGCCGAGTCCGAAGCTGAAGCTGAGGCAGACGCAGAATCGGAGGCTGAACATGCAATTGATCTGGAGGAGGATGCGGATCATGACGGCAAACCTCGTGTGGAGAAGAGCATCGACGTCAGCATAGGCTACGTGAGGACGAGCGTCAGCACAAGTAAGCAAAGGCATTTTACAATAAGCTCGATCCACGTATAGGGAAGGATGTACATGCATTGAGTCCGTACGTAAGCACCCAAGTACCGTACTTGGTGTCCAAGGAGGAAAATGGCTTCTCTACCATAAGTGTGAACCCGATAAAGGCCACCATTTCCCCACCAAGGAGTGCCAAACTTAGGATGGTGTCAGTGGTACCCAAGTAGCGGTGTTGTAGTGGTGGGGTCAATTGTTTCTCTCTTCCCTGCATAATGGGTGCACCCAAGAAAAAGAACCTCCCCCCCCAAAAAACCGGGCTGAGGGAATTCTGGTTACAACGACGAAAAGCTGTTTTACAACTGGGGCGTGGCAACACCGGTGACGACACGAGGGCGGGGCCGCACAGCGCGGCGCACATGGGCTTAACCCAGTACCTCATCTAGTATTACTTCATAATTATGATGAACATGGTTTGGCCTTAACAAGTGTAACTTCATTGCAGGTACGCGACGAAAGAGACAAGCCAGTGATCAGGGAGGTAAGACACAGTTCTTTTTCTTTTATCACGTAGAATGCTACTTTCAGTAAAAAAAAAAATAATGCTATGCACGTTACACTGCCAGTACAGTACATAAATCGTGACAACTTTCCACCAGTAAAACAGAAACAAACAGCTCTAGGAAACAGCACTAAACAGCATTAAATTTGCATTTTGGCATGCTTGCACCAAACACGTTGGAGCATGTGTTTCTCGAGTCCTTTGTCCTGAAATCAGTGCCAATTCCTACTACTGCGTCCACTGTTCGTGCAAACGACCTTTGTCTACTGTGTTGATCTAGGTTGTTCTGAGCTTCCATCTCTATTTCTCTTTTCTATTTCTCTCCTTCCCAATTTGTCCAATGAAGAAGATGATCACGTTCACACCGATCGCCAGATTGAGATTGAACTGATTCAGAGGCTAGAACACCAAGTAGCTGAGAAGGCGCATGAAGAGCTAGCAAAAGCTCTGCTCAGAAGCGAGAGCCACAAAGAAAAGAAGCAGTTGGAGGAGATGGAGGACGTCGAGGATGACGGCGGTGCTGAGGCTGCTACTGACGGTCCTGACGCAGAGTCCAAAGCGGAAGGCAGCGCAAAAGGAATCCATCCTCAAGAGGGACTAAGGGACGAGTCCGAATCGGAGGCTGAAGCAGAGGCTGAAGGAGACGCAGAGGGGGAGAAGGTGGAAGATTATGACAAACCAGGTAAAAAAGCCAGGTATAAGCTTGTCTGGTCAGATCGGGCTCCTCTTCCTGTTTCTACACTGGTCTTTAACTCTTTCTCTGTTGCACTTGTAGGATACACACAGTTTAAAGCCTTCACTACTTTCTCGGCTTACAAATACCGCAGGCAAACCTGACACTTTTGATCACCCTGTACATGCACTGCAGATCCAGAAGAATTGCCCTGTCTGTTCAGCGCTCATCTCCTAAAAGACCACTCGATCAGACTGAGTTGGATGAAGCTTGGTGTGGTGGCGGGTTCTTCACACAGAGGTCAGACTACCTGATCCTCATCCCCCTCCGTTAATATTAGTGGCCCCTAAAAACCTGGGTCAATTTAGTTTATCCCCTTCTTTACTGTTGTCAAAACTAGGATAATCTCCCCCCCCCCCTCTGAAGACTGGGGTCAATCTTCCGGGTTAACCCGACGGGCAGACTCAGAATGAGCAAATGACCTGTGCAACGAACGGGTGATTACTTTGGTGCAATAATTGATGTTTGGATAACAAGAAACAACCAACACTCATACATTAAATCGATTCTTAGTTGTAAAAAGTGTTAGTGCAATTCTTTGGGCAGTCATCAATGGTAAGATCTGGATAGTTGCTAAGACTTTGTTTAGGATGCATTCGTGTGCAATTTGAATTGCGAGATACCTGGTACGTCTTTTCAGGTGCTGCTGTGGCTGAACACGAGGAAGACGCAGCTTCAGAAACTGAGCCTGAGGGGGAGGCCGAGGGAGAAGCCGAGGGGGAAGCCGAGGGGGAAGCCGAGGGAGAAGCCGAGGGGGAAGCCGAGGGAGAAGCCGAGGGGGAAGCCGCGGGGGAAGCCGAGGGGGAAGCCGAGGGAGAAGCCGAGGGAGAAGCCGAGGGAGAGGCAGAATCAGAAGCTGAAGCCGCGGCCGAGTCCAAGGCCGAGGGAGAGGCAGAGTCCGAGGAGTCTCAGTCGGAAGCAGAGGCAGAATCTGAGGGTGAGGCATAAAGCCTGAGGGTTGACACAGTGAATCTTCAGCCCTAGATTTGTTTTTCTTCGTCAGGACACCCTGAGGCCGAGGAAGAACCCGAGATTACACCAGAGCCCAGAACTAAGGGTCGTGGTGTCACTAGCTACACCCCTCGTGGTGAATTCCACGCCATGGACTGCACCGACATGGTCATCGGCATGGCCAGAGGAGACACTTCCAGAGTTTTTGACTACTACACAAGAGACAGGTGCGCACGCAATTTTAAAGCTCATAGCAAGTCGTCGGCCTTGGTGCACCTGATGACGCGCTCAAATCCTGCAGGTCCACCCCTCAAAGAGACGATCCATTCTGGGGAGGCAGCGACGACCTGACGGCCGCGTTTGGGTTCGAGCGCGACGGCGAAACCACCATCTTCTTTCGCAAGCGCCTCACGGGTGGAGGAAATGGCGACCACGACATCACCAATGCGGCCACCCACGTGATCTGGGCCATAGGACAGGAGCCAGACAACTTTTTCCACTCACCAGGGTAAATCGCCCATATCGTTCTTACGCACTGAGTGTTCTACAGTTGACATTGCTACAGGTCTGGACTTGAGGCTGGCCAGGCATCCATCACCGACTTCTACCGCTCCGACGAGCTCAAATACCACGGCAAGCGCAACCGCGGTACCCTGACGATGAACTTCTTCGACGAGGTGAAGCAGACCGTGGGTGATGACGCAGGCGAGAAGCTGGGATTCTGCGGAGGGCAGTGGACTTACCCTCGGGTCTGCGAGTAAGTTCAGGAGACTACTCTGAGGCTGTCCTCGGCGCGCAGCCTCGAGAGCGATGTAGCACTGCTAGGTCATGTAGAATCGTAGCAACAAAACTATACCAATCTATAGTGTAGTTAAGTCATCCTATACGTCTTCCTTTCCAGTCCCGACGATCCCCATAGCTGTGAATACTTGGCAAAGTGGAAGTACGACGAGATGACGGACATGGTCGACTTCGAAATCAGGTCCACCAACGTGGGCAAGTGGACTGGGATCGGCTTCTCGGAGACCCCGAAAATGGTACCACTTCCTGCTGCACCACTCTTTATGTACTTACTGAGAACTTCCGTATTTTCAGTCTCGCACTGATGCCATTGTTGGCTTTGTGGAGTCGACCGATAGGTTGATCTTGATGGACATGTGGACTTCAGGGTACCTCCATCCAGTGCTTGATCAGTCGCAGGACCTCGCGAACAAGGAAGGATACGTGGAAGACGGTGTCGTTACCATCAAGTTCTCCAGGTGCTTGCAAGTTGTCAAACTGCTCTGACACGAGCTATAATGGACTGTTTTGCGTAGGAAACGTGATACTGGCGACAACAGCACGGACGTGGCCTTCACGGACGACCGAGGGCTGTACCTCATCTTTCCGGTCAAGGGAGGCGGCTTTAACGCTGCCAACACGAAGCTGAAGAAGCACGAGCTGACGCCGTCTGCTTCTGCAGAAAGAATATTTATCCGTCCATGCAGAGATGGTAAGAATGAAAGGTTCAGTACGTAAACATAGAACCTCTTATTAACCCTGCGACATTGGCCTTTCTCAGAGGACGGCCAACCCACATTCACCACGACGCCGAAGCCAGCGCAGTTGATGTATGAAGCCAGCGTCAAGTTCGTCGACTTGGGCGACAGATACACGTTGCCTGTGAGGGGAACCAGAGAGTATAAGGAACTGCAGACGAGGTCAGCACCCGACTTTCTTGCGCTCTGTTGTGTACGTGATTGACATTGAGCATTTTTTTTCGGTCTCAGGATCGCCAGGGCCCTGATGGGAACCCCCATCGCTCAGGTTCCCGGATTTGAGGACGTGACCATCACAAAGTTCAAGAGGTAACCAACTTCAACTCCAACTTCTTCTTCAACGTCTGAACCTGGGCAGACAACCAAACCTATGTGTGACGAATTTAGTCTTACACAGTGTGATGACAACTGAATCAAAGTCGCTAAACACGTTTCGTCATCAAACCTCTAAATGGGCTCCCCTACGCATAAGATATGCCAATCTGACGGATTCGGACAGAAAAATGTCGGATTCTTGATTCAGCTTTAGGATTTTAGCACTGTTGTCACTCACTGGAGCTCTGAAGTCAAGAAAGTTGTGTGAAACAAATTGTAGAAATATCCTTTTTTAGGAGTCATTCTTGATGTCCTAACTGACATTGATGCAATCATTTACTTGAGCCAAATCCACGTGCAAGTGCGCGATCTTTGAGATGCGGTCATCCGCAGTCCGTTTCTTGAGCTCTCGCGCCGACCGAGACCTGTGGGTGACAAATCTTTTACCTTTGATTCAGTTGTCATCACACTGTGTACGTACAAAATCAATAGCTTCAAAAAAGCCAGCTCTTTTTGTTTGGTCAGCACGGTACATGGACGTGTGTAGTACAACTGTGCATATTGTTTACAGCACGGAGAAGCAGTTCGGCGAGTTCGAGGCCCAGATGCTCGTGACCGTGGACAAAGAGGCTTATACGGCCGGCACTGTAGCGGCGCCGGAAGCCGAAGGCGAGGCCGAAGGCGAGGCCGAAGGCGAAGCCGAAGGTGAAGCCGAAGGGGAGGCCGAAGCGGAAGCGGAAGGCGAAGCAGAGTATAAGGAAGAACCACTGACGATGGAGAAAGCCATCAGAAAAGCGTTCGAGTTGGGAAGGGTGGGGAACCTCAAGGTCGAGCCGCAGTCTCTGAAACTCAAGGCTCCAGGTAAGCGTCAGCGCTCCTTTGGCTTCAGCTCCTCCCAAGCCTCAGGATGGACCATGAGTGTGCACATGCGCATACGCGTGTTACTCATGGCTGACGTCATTGACTTTTTTTTTTCCAGTGGAGACCTCCTCCAGCCACGGTGGGGAGGATTCTGATGTCGTTGAGGCCAGCTTTTGGAACAGCACCAAGTGGTACATCATCGTGGCTTGCATCGCCGCCCTCCTCGTCGTCGTGCTCATGCAGGCCGTGTGCACGTGCACCAAAATGGCCAAGAAGACGTCGACGGCGCACAAGGTGAGATGTACAGTCTGGCTTAGCCGAGAGCAATATCATACTGGCCCCATGTCCACCTACAACCACCTTAGGCAAGGCTTTCTTTGTGTGAAGCAGCTACCGCTGTTATAGTGATGTTCTAGATTTGTTGCTTTATGCTGTCGACGCAAGGACATTGCATGTAAGATTTCGACCTACTTTTCTTTACTGATTCGTTGGTTGCATGGTTACCCTGGTCATCCCTCAATATCATTGATGCTTCCTACTCCTTCGTATGTGCTACATGACGTCAACAAGTATACTTGTGCGTATCGCATGTCCTGAATATGTATTTGCAGGAGAAGCTCATGGCCCAATCGGCGTGGAAGGACTACTCCTCCAACGGCCATCAGATGAACTACGCCTACGAGACGTTCGATCCCAAGAGTGGGGTCAAGCCGCCGCCACCTCCTTCAAGCCAGCCGCCCTCCTCCCGGCCTCGTCAGCCGCCGCCGGCTAACGCGTCTGCCGCGGCGTACCCAGAGGCCAGAAACTACTCCCTGCCAAGAGGAGGCGGATCTTCCAGCGGCTACGCCAGCGCTCCGTACGCCTACTACGGCGGCTCCTACGACCGCCGGTCGGTGGCTTCGGCGTCGGCGGCAGTACCCGGCGGCCCCGGCGGCGGGTTTTCTCCACGGCCGTATGCCTCGCCGCCAGACCACTACTTCATGCCGTCGCAGAGAAAGTACAGTGGAGAGAACATCAGGGTCTACGTAGACTATAACAAATGAATCGTTGTGGCGTGAGTCAAAGTCGACGTGATGTTATGCGAACTGTACAGTAGCCTCGAAAAATTCCACTGGAAGATCTCAATTGAGCACACACGAAATCTCGCGTCTACTTTGACCTCGCTTGACAGTGTATAAAAGTTTTCTAAAAACGGTAAAATTTCTGCCTTTGCTGCTGCATTAATGCATCGTGGCCGTAAGGAGTTTGCTGCCTGTGGTTGCTATTGCACTTCTACAGTGACCATCTGAAGACTCAGACAATGGAGGAAGATAGAAAAAAAGACCGAGACAGTGCTTTTCACACGTGCTAAAAGCATGTCATCAAGGAATTATACTGGCAGTTGCCCAACTGCACTCAGTATAGACCTAAGAGTACAATACTCGCACATCGACGACTCAGAGACGAAGGAACAAAATGCAAGGTTAGAGAGAATAAGAGACATCATTGACTTGGCTGCTCACGGAGCCCTAAAAGGACTAACAACTGCGGCTTTCACACTCATGACACTGAACTCTTGGCTCATGGACAGACAGACGAATCTGTTCCGCTGGAACGTGGAGAAGCACAGTAGCGGCGAGCAAGCTCTACTTCCAGTAGGGGATCGACTGTCAGGTTGCGACTATGCCAGGAGAATAACGTGCTACCCAGAACGACAGTCTCGTCATACTAACACTCTGTCGGGCCTTGGGATTTTGACTTTCTACCCGATCAATGTTCTCTTCTGTAACATCTAGTAAGAAGTTTCACATTTCCCAAAGTGCTTGACTGTTCCTAGTCAATGCAAAAAGTCAAAATCCACAAAGTGGACATCAGATTTCCGTCAAATATTCGCATCTCAGGCATGCTTATAAGCAATACCAGAATATTGGACGGAAATCTGACGCTGTAACATACAAGTTATTCTTTGAGCTTGCGCAACTAAATGAGAGGAAGGCATAATCTACACAGCTACGTGCTTGTAATCATCTAACTACTTTAATGAAATGTATCTGTTAATAGCGGCGCATTATGAATTGATATCACGGGAAAACGAAAATACCTGCGCTCATCTACGTTGTGAACACTAATAACGTAGCTTCTTTCAAGACACGAATGCAAGCCAGAAGGCGTTGAAGCTTCAGAGAAGAAAAAAGATCTTTATTCCACGAGTGCCCACGCATCTGATTACCTGAACTGAACCTGACCCCAATGCTCGGGTACTTGGTCGTCATGACTTTGCCCTTCCACGCTCAAGTCAGCCTTGGTCAGGCTCAGGTTGCATCAAGTTTTTTTTTTTTTTTTTTGAAACCAGCGGCGCCCAAAAATGTCGATAGATATCAATTCCTGATGCCGACCGATCTGCACAGTCTAACTTTTTTTTCTACACTTTCCTTCCAGACACAAATAAAGCCTGTCAACCCTGCTTATTACTGCGATGATCATCTTCAGACCACCCCACACCAATGGGCAGTTTAAAGCCATCAACGAAGTTGGACGCTTGAACGACGCTGCCTAAGGTTACAAGAGACGAAGAGAGTTTGTAACAGCAATATTATATATATCGTATAGTAGTAGCATCCTTGTAAGAATAGCCAAGATGATTTGCTCAAATCCTACACTCGGAAGTCGATGAAATATATATATTTTAGAGTGTAAACACGCTTTTGTTCGCATCTGGATCGGTAGATTTGGTCTTATACTTTGACTTCGAAGCAGATGACGGATATTCGTAGTCAGTATTGAGCTTTCTTCGTGTAACGTTGAACCTGTAGATGGTGCCAATGAAGAAGGGTGGAACTCCGTTAAAGCCAACATCTCTTTCTGCTTCTTTAAGGAGTTGTGAGTAAAGTGGAGGACGCTTATGAGAACAATCCGCATATGAGTGGAGATTTCTCTAAATGCAGCTTATGTGGTGAATTCCACTGCAAATAAGAGCACTCAAAGTCGCTTAGAAGAACGATTTTCATCCAAACTTGCATCAAAAACAGTAGAAACCTTCGTAATTTTGATAACTCTAAAATCCGAACATGAGTAAGATGAGAATAAGACAAAATATTACCTTCTTTCTAGGCATAATGACTCCGCGAGTTCTGTGTCAAGGCTCTAAAAACACGATTACACTGCCACGTTTCTTATGTTGTTAATTCTTGTGAGGTCGCTTATAAGAACGTCTTGGCGTGGAACAGATGGTGTTGTTCAAAGCGGCTTCTACTGTACCTCTCAGTGTGACTCCCGAAGAGGTGCCCGCAACTCTTAGGGAGCAATTGTGACTCATCGATTCTCCAGGCTTTTTCCCAATCCGGATCGGTTGGCACCACTGCAGTCAAGTCTGGCCTGACCTTGCCATGCCAGCAGGAGCTTCAAACCAGCTGGAGTCCGTAGTGTCACTTGACCACGCGTGAGGAGGAAGCAATGTTGGCCACCTTTGTTTTTCCTTGAATAGCGCCTTGCGCCCATTGTGCAGCTGTCCCCATCAGCACCCTGATGCATTTCGGCGGCCCAGTTGTCAAGCAGTCTGGACTATGCAGCATGACAAGTGATGGCTGCTTTTGCCACGTCAATACATGATTACATCGACTTCACTTTCCTTAGTGGATGTTGAATCTCGCAGTTTAAGGACTATGTATTCTCCACGTTGTGCCAGAACACCACAAACCTTTTCTGCTGCTCTGCACATTCAAAAAAACAGTTTCTCGCGAGATTATATCAGTTTATTGGAACATGCTAGCTCGTTGGCTGTATCAGAGCCTAGGCACTCACAGTCCTCATTTGGTATGAACAATCCCCTTTTAAACGAAGAAAAAACCCGGTTCGGTTGACCACATGGTTATTCTGATTTCAGATGATTGTCAACACTGCACTTTCTATTTGTCATAAAATGCTATTTGAAGCCTTATATTCTCATCAGCTTATCTTAGGTAAAGAAATATAATTCTATTCTTACTTTAAGGAGCCGGGTTTTTTTTTTACTATTCTGAGACTGAGATGCCCAGGGGTGTACCTCAGACATCCGGTCACCGACCCAAGCAACGTGATTTGCATGTATTCCTTTGTTTCGCGTCCGCATCCGAGGGCACGCGTCAATCAGAGAAGTTCATGTATATAAAATATCCTTTTACTTCTTCCGTGAGACGTCCGCAGCAGTTTCGGCCACAACCTGGGAAAAGCTTTCGACTTCGTTGCTCCCTCCGTTGTGAATGTTCAAGCGATTCCGAATAATATGATAGAGGATGGTTTCCTGGTCAGAGAAGCTACTTCTAAGTTACTTAGTGGTGAGAAATTTAAGCACAGAACCGATACAAGTACAAATATCCTCTATCCAAAAGTGATGCTTATATCTGTGAGTCCACTGTACTGCATTGAGAGGAGATAGAATGCTCAGCAGTTACTTCCCCGTTCAATGAAGGCACTTTGACCACGAATTGTGCGCAGTCAGCAAGATCAGAGACAACGTTCTGTCTTCTCACGTAATGGCCGATCCGAGCTGAGCCGGGCAACCTTCACGAACCCAATTCGCATTAACGTGGAGCCATGAATGTTTATGCAGCTTGTCTTCTCTACTGAATGTTTACAATTATGATCTAAAACTGCTTCAATTCGAGAGTATTTAGCACTTTTCTCTCTTATTATCAGTTGAATACAAATGTAGCTCCCCAAAGGTCTTGTCCGGGTTTACTGGGATCGGTCTTTATATTCATTCGTCGTATTTCAACAAGAACATTTTCTCACAAAATGATAACAAGTGTTTGCTTCCTGTTCACAGGTACTGATATCCTCCTACGAATGGCCGGTTCGGCAACTGGTTGACCAGCCTCTCGCCAATTGCCACGATCTGGGCGTTCCGGGTCCGGAGAGAATCGATCTCCTCCTAAAACTCAGAAAAAAAAGAGCCCAGGTGATTGTTCAACCAATCTGTATAAGCGGAGGTGACGACGGTCCAGGAGATGCTATTTTCTGTCCAACGCTCATGGACACGCACACTCATACCTGAAGGTGGTAAAGGTTGGCTGGTGCGTCACTGCAGTAGGGATATCCTGGGCAGGGAACATAGGGAGTGTCGTCATAGTAGGGATCTTGGTAAGGATCGGGCCTGGGGTAAGGAGCGGCAGGGGCGTAGGGGCCTGGCGGGCCGGCGGGAGCGGCGGAAGAGACAGTGATCAGGCAGGAGAGGAAAAAAGCCGGCAATAACTTCATCTGTACGAAAGAGAAAAGCTGCAGGTCTCTGGGCCAGCCTTCGGACAACGCTGGTACTCGTCTGGAGATTGAGGGGTTGCTGCTACTACCGTGCACGCTCGTGGCGGTTGCCAGCAGGAACACAAAAGGTTGCGAATAAGCTTTAGTGTTGAGGTCTCTCCGACCAAATGCTGTTGCTCCTGCTGCTGGAGGAGGTTTTTCTTCAAGTTCAGGCCAAGGTTTGATGTCAGTGCGGTTCCCGTTGTGGTTCTTTGTCTACTTTATTGCGCACGACCTCCGGAGCGTCTCATTTCCCCCACCCAAAGGGTCATAGCAGCCTCTCCCCAATAAGTGAACCCCCAGAACTCACGTCTCTGTCTGAGTGGACCACGAGCTGGAGGGAGAATCCAAGATGTTACTTCCTGCTCGTCCGGAACTCGACTGAACGTTAAGGAAGAGATGATGCTACACGACGGTACCGAGTGGCCCACATAACATCACACACCCTGGCGGACGCCCTGTTGGAGCCAGCACGCGTGCACGCACACGGGCGTGCACGTGTGTCAAAGGAAGAAAGAGCGGAAGGAGGAAGACGGTAGGAAGTTATACTGCAACAACACCATAATAAAACTCTGCTCACATCGTTTGAGCGTTTGTAGCTATACTGTGAAATGGATTAGAGCAGCCACAGACAAACCAGACGCGCACGCGCGTGGATTTACAATTGAATTCGGCGTTCATGGTCTTGTTCGCGGCAGAGGCCAACCCGACTCAAGTAAGGTTACATCGGTGTTGAGTCGTACCTTGCTGAAAGCAGGTAAAATGCTTGGCATGGAGGAAGTGCATTAAGTCTTAATGGAGGGGTTGGGTCGGGTCTCCAGTCTGGCCCGGTTTGGGTCTCTCTTCAGGGCTGCACCTCTACGTACTGCTGCTCCGCACCAACTTGGCCCGCAATTGAGCAGTAGAAGATGCTACAAGACTCCAGATCAAACGGGCTTGCAGCAAATGCGTCCTGAACTGGGGGAGGCCCAAATTATGCTTAAGTAATACACGTGCAAATAAATACGTTTATGTTTTTCAAAAAAACATTACGCTGCACCAAAATGATGATTGGTCCTTTAAGTAAGCTGAAGATTGGCTGACCTGGCCATGGCTCTGCCGAGGAGACGTAACTTCGGTGTACCCTGACTGACGATCTGCAGAATTAGATGACCAATAAACAGATCTGTTCCTGAGGCTGTTGAGCACAACTCTGACGAGAAATTGGAGCTCATTTCCCTTTAGGTATTTGCCGAGCTGGGACATCTAACGACCAAGAGGAATGAAATTGTAATGTTGAATATTCTTTCAGGCCTAAGGCCTAAGAGAAAATGCCTCTCAGGTCTTTTAGACTCCTACTGTCTACTTTGGCATATTGACCCAGGTAGGAGCAGAAAAATATGGTTGAAATCCAGACTGAAGTGTTCATGATGCTCTCTCTCCACCACGTGGCAACAACGCCATCAGGAGCCATCACCAATACTCTGACCGTCCCAAACCTCACTCCAAAAGATTCACAAGCATTCTGAGCTCGTAAAGGATGCAGTATTGAGTACTACGGAGAAAAGTTGTACTGTTGAGGAAACTTGAGTTCTTCAGCCGTTGGTAACAACAAAATTACGCCAATGTCGCTTTGAACCATTTTCCTGAAACACACGGTTACCTGTGTACTGATCGGAATAATTTGGTAGCTCTGAGGAAGTGCAAAGAAGTGCTAATGTTATCCATCGTTGGTTTAAACCTTGAGTTTTCTTTCTCACTGCAACTGATGCCAATTTTTTTGCATGCAAAAAGTGACTGATGGGCACATGATGACATTATCTATACATGTACTGCCCTGGTAATCAAGCAGTTCAAGGCTTGAGCGTGAGGCTGTCTGTGTGAAGAGTACAATGATCATTCAGAAAAAAAAGAGTCGGCACTGTTTTCTGTGCTGAGTCACGATTTGCATATCTCAATGGAAGAAAATATCAGGTTCAACATTTTGACTCACCTCCCCCCCCTTTTTTTAACTGGTTTGAGGACATATTTTGGTTCTTCAAGATGCTGAAGGCCAAAATAAAGCCTGGGACATAAAGTCACTTTACAGCCCCATTTCCACTACGTAGCTCTATTGTTACAATGGTAGAAGAGAAGACAATGTTCGCTGAACGAAAAATGACGTTTTATTTCAAGTTGAGCCAGCTCTAAACGATTAGCCACATCCGCATGCACTCCGACATGGCGGCCTGAGTGGCGTCGGACGTATGCGCAGGTGCATCTGCGCCATCAACAGCAGGTTGCTCTCCTCGACTTTCCCGTACGTGCTCAGCCACTAAAAGGTCTATCGCAGCATGACAAAGTTCATGACACTAGAAAGGACCATCCGAGACAAACATGCCAAGGACCATAAGGCTCTCACTGCAATGACGACGGTTGATGCCAGTGTCTCACTTGGCCCGAGGCGCCAGCTTCTGACTCCTCTGCCAGCTAAGACCGAGGTCTGCCGAGATCCAGTGGTACATGGCACATCAGCATTGCCACTGAGCACGCACAGGGCTTCGTGTGACCTTCGCGCAGAACATGCGGCGTCCACCCACACGAGCTCTACTTGTGAGACGTCCTGGCCTTGCCGCTGGTGTCAAGTCTTGGGACTCGATCCACTTCGTGCGGGAGGCTGTGCTGCACCTGGCTGCACCTGGCTGTGGGAAATGTCGCGAATGAGAGCCACATCAGCGCTGGTCATATGCTCGACTCCGAAAGCCCTTTGAATGGCAGTGTTCTTCCAAGTCTGAAGATCTGGCTTGAAGAGAGTTCTTGGACGGTGCGCGGCACTGTCTGTTGAAGACGTAGTATGTAAGATGCTGTGATGTTTGTCATGCTCCATTGTCTCATTTTCTTTCACATGATCCATTTCACATCAAACTTTAACTTCAGAATGTCTCAGCTACGCAGTGAAGTTCTCCCCACGGAAACCAACGTTACTCACGACCAGGACCGTATTAGTGTATAGAGTCGGCGTGACTTTCTTCTAGGATATAAAGCTTCCACCCATGCAATAGAGATCATCTTGTCAGTTCGAAAGTTGCAGTTAATTAATTGAAAGCTTGCAATCAACGTCTGTCCAAATCTTTTCATGAAGTTCTTTGCTCTCCAGGATTTCATCCCTTTCTGGTAGTCGCACCACTGCAGTAATGTTCACCTTGTACAAGGTCTTTGGAGTCAGACTCTCGAAAACGTACTCCTGTTCTTCATGGTGAGCGTTATGATTCACCAAGGCCAAGCCGGAGGATGAGACCACCGCAGGTCCTTCTTCCTCAGCGTCCACCACCGATTTCCATCGCACCCGATAGCCCGTGACCCGGGGCGTCTGTGACCGCAGCCACGTTATTCTACCCTTGGTGTCCGGGTCCAGCCTGATGTTGCTCGGCAATAGAGGGATTGTAGCGAAGGTTTCCTTCACGGGATCACTAATGACCTCTCTGTTCTCAGGCAACGTAACCACCGCCTTCACCGTCACTCCATAATGGCACCCAGACCCCTCGGGGTCGGGAAGCCTCGAGAAGTTGAAAGTTCCTTTGTCGCCTAAGACGTCTATTGACTGACTGTGCTCTGCTTCCACGCCTTCGATAGCAAGCCTCACTTTGTGATTGTGTGAGCCAGCGGGCACGCTGGCATCCCACTTTATGACTATCGAGTTGGGGGTTGCGTAATCCAACCTAAGATTGCGGATGGGTTCAGGAAGCGTCGTCAATGATGTTTTCACAGGATCGCTCTCGTACCGCTTGGTGTCAGCGACTGCCATGGATGTTAAGTGCACGTTATAATCCGTCGAAGGCGACAAGTCTTTCAACTTGAACATCTTGACCGTTTTGGATACTGCAAAGCTCTTGAAGATTTTGGAGTCCATGGTCAAGACGGAGATCTGGAACCCTCTGAGGCAGCTATGTCCCTCGGGAGTGAGCCACCGGATGGTGGCAGTGGCCGACGTGATGTCATCAGTGACAAGGGCCGACGGAGCCAAAGGCTTGGTCAGGACAACTTCGTCTATGCTCTGCCTGGTAGCGACGTTGCCTGTCTTGGTCCCCAACTCCACTCTGTATCTCTCAGCTGGAAGGAGTCCCATGATGGTATAACTCGTCAGTTTGTAGCTGAGATTCTCCATGTGTCGAAAGTTGGCCCTACTAAAAAGGCCAGCGTCCGGATAACTGACGGAAGGTTCATTAGATTGTACGGATATTTGATTCAACAAGCTAATGGAGGTTGAGTTTGGAGGATCGGGCATTTTCTCTATAATTAGAGTATACTTTGTGAATTCTCCTTTGGGTGGATCCCAGAAAATTTCCACTTGGTCAGTGCCAGCAGACTTTTGCATGCCCGTTCTGGGCTTGTCCGGACCGTAAGGAACTAAATTGGTGACCACCTTTTCCCCTTTCATTCTGGACTTGCCAATCATGATTGCAATGGTGACCACGTACTCTGTCCTCCCTCCAATGAGATCGTAGAACCATGTGCTGTACGAGGACAATCCGTCCCTCAGTCTGGAATCGCCTCCTCTCCACGCAGGAAGAGTCTGTGAGTGCTTGACTGACTCAGCGGGAAAGATGGTGACCTCATAGGAGTCAATCCCGATAGATCTGTGTGATCTGACACCGGAACTGTCGCCAGTGTGTAGCCATCTTTCGATGTCGGCAGGCTTCCATGAAATCTTCAACTTGTCCTCTTCCAGCTGCAACGGGTCCAATTTGGGTTTGCATATCTGGTAAAACTTTTCGTCTGAGTGCGTGAGGACTCGGAGCGTGGATTCGAGTCCGCACGTGTGCGCCAGCAAGTCGAACAGGAATAAGAAGTCCTCGCCGTCTCGGATACTGACAATGTCCGGCTCCCAGTCTTGGTCTCTCCTCATTGATTCCACTGTCTTGATCAGACTCGACACTGATCGGAACTTGAAGCACCAGATGACTGCGCCCGTGGAGAGGAAGAAGTGCATCCCCAGCAATGCTACCTGCGTCCAGAGCGCCAGCATGAAAAAGGAGAATTTCTTTCCACGACACTGGAAGTACACTGCACCAGGGCTGTTGATGTGGACCTCAGGAAATGCACCGATGGGAATCCTACAGGCTACGCTGTCCTCGACCGTTGCTAACGCGAACCTTGAGACAACAAGATAGTGCGGTTGATCAGCCACTACATTTCACGCATCTCGGAGGTCAGGAAGCAGTCATATAACATCACGTAATTCTGATACTGAACTGTGGAGTCACTGTACGTACGTATACTGTTCGTCATCAGGCTGCAGTACTTACTGGGCATTTGTGACCAGGCAAATGAATCCGACGATCATCTCTGCGACGTTCTTGCCGATATAGACATGGTGGATGATGCTGGAGCGCTTGAGTGAAACGCAGATTTCATTGCGCTGTCGCTGCCTTGAGATCGCTTCTATCCTCGTCTTGGGGTCTGTCAGGTCCTGCAACGCACGCGTCGACACTCCAACATACGGTTTTTTCACCCATGCGCGTAATGATCAGACCTCAGTGACGTCAGGATCCTTCCCGAAGAGCGATTCTTCCACGATGTTCCTGTAAAACCTCTCTACTTTCTGAGCAATGCGTGGAATCCTGAACGTGAACTTCTCGATGATCACTAAGACTGGAAAGACACATTGGTCACTGATCATCATCATCATCATCATGTGCACTTTTTCCTAACCAAGTGTCTGGAGCAAGAGGACATAAGGCAGATACTCCATGAAAGGAGTGAAGGCTTTCCTGATGCAATCCTCGTCGGTCTGGGCGTAGCTGAGCATGCCCAGCGTGCCTCCCTCGGCGTAAGGCAGAATACTACCGGGTGTCGTGGCATTCTCGATCCCAATGACGATACAAACTGAAAGTAGTCTTCGTGCAGCGCACACGTTAAAGCAGTTCACAAGTCCACATACCTAGATCGCCTGTGCTGAGGGTGGTAAGCACCTTCACGCTGAGAGCAACTGCGCCCACCGAGAGGAGTATGTAGCTGACATAATCCTCCAGGACGTCCAGCGTATGCTTGAACACTTTTTGCCAAGCGGGATCAGACAACCAGGATGTAACCACGTCCTCAATCCCGCCAGTCATGTCTAAGCTGTCTCACTTCCTCAGCCTCCGTTGTTTCCGTGTCCATCTACATTGTGCCTACCGGGTCAATCGAAGCAGCGGTGCCCAGAATGAAACTTTGAATGCTTATAACTTTTTAAGGATATCGAATATAACGATTCGATATACATTGAATAAGGTAAAAGGGGCAAAAGACGGTTTTTTGTCTTGAAACCTCTCAGGAGACAAAAACGCGGCCCATTGAGGTCAAAATGTCTAAACCGAAGGTTTGAAAGTTGTGTGCCCGATTCACCCGGTATTGCATACCGGTGAGAAGAAACAAACCGATCTGTTTTGCTCTCTGCACTAGTTATGTACTTATCTTACCTGCGTTATCGGTATCGCGAAACCTCACACCGATCAACGAGCCTCTGACAGTACAAGCGTTACCTATCAACGTCACAATACTCAGCACTTATCTCTAGCCCGCACTGGACCTCAGAGAGATCTGTCCTCGACGAGACTTGCATTCTGTGGATTCCTTGCTACCTCATGAGGATCTTGTCAGCTGCTACGCGACGTCAGTGTGCATGGTGGAGAAAGCTGCCGACTGAACTCTACTTTCTCTTCTTGTCCTCACTCTCCGGGTTCCACCCCGTGCATGACGAGGTGCGCGTGCGTCTGCTGCTCGTGCGTGGGCCTTCAAAGTTCCGATCGACCGATTGTCTTGTCTTGTTCTCCCTGCTATCTGCGGTGCTCAGTCTGCGAAATGTGTTGCAATCGCCTATTGAACAAGCCGATTCAACTTTCATAAGTCAATCGGAGGCCTCTTAGTCATAGTGCCTCTTTCCGAACGTGATGAATTCTCGCAAGATGCAGAAACCGCAGGTTATCCATCAACGAAATCTTCTGCTGCTTACTGACCATGGAGGCAGTGAGCTCTCAGGAGAGGTCCATGGGCCCAGGCACCACTATGGGCATGGGGATCCCCACGGGGATAAAGTTGGTCATGACGTCTTGCTGCTGGCCACGGGAGGCAGACGTGATGTGACGATCCCCGAAGTCGCGGAAGAAAGGCGACTTTGATCATGGACTCTGCTTACGCTGATGAATTTGAGCATACGCCAAGTGCAACAGACATGGCTAACATGCCCAAGTCCTCTCGGGTCATGATGTCCGACAGAGCGGATCCTGCGCTGCCACCAATTTTTCCTCCACCGCTCCTGGACCCCAACAAAGTGGCCTTTTTGAATCCGGAGGCCTGACCACAGCCATTATTCACCACATTGGTCGTCCACACGGCGCGCACCCGATCGTCGCACGCATGCATGCGTGAAACACCTTGAATTGACGACCTCAGGGTTTTGCAGTGCCTTGAACCTATTAGCACGGTGGTGGCGTTGCAGAAGTCAAATCCGTGGGCGTCGTAGCGAAAGCCCTGGCTTATCGGGGGCGGCAGCAACACGGTGAGGAGGAATGAAGTCAGAGGCTTCAGCGCTGACTCACGTTCACGGGCTTGTACAACATGATGTCGACTGATCTTTGGTCGTTACAAGCACTAGTAGATACAACAGCGTTATGAAGAGACTGCATAGAGGCTACTTAAAAGCACAAGTGATAGGTTTATTGACATCAAAATCTGAATAGCCGTCTGTGAATAAGAAAAATTCTCGATGATTTCATGACTCTGATTTGTACTGGACAACCGAGTCCACCCTGAAAAGAGAGGGAAAAAAACCAATTTCACACCAATCAAGTTGAAGTTAATGCTGACTCTCACTTGTGAATCCCTGTGGAGAATGACTTCAGCTTAACTTCCTCCGAGTTCTTGATGAGTTTCTCGTCAGACTCGTCAAAAGTGGACGGAATTTCAAGGTCGCTATGAGCAATGAACAATGAATTATTGCATCAAACCCAAATTTTAGGTACTTAGAAATAAAAGCCTTACTTTTTAGTATAAATCAGTATGTCAAACGAGCAGAGACAGTCAATGAGTGGTAGGAAAGTAACGCTGGCGGTGATCTGACGAATCACATCACGGATCTCAAGCTTGATCTTCTTCTCATCCTTAGAAGAAGAGTCGACGAATTCGCCACCAGATCCGTCCTGCTCGTATTCCACATTGAACTCCCACCGTTCAATGGTCTCGTTCGTGTCCACGCTGGTCAGGATCAGCACCAGACGCTTCACTTGTCTGGCCTCCAACCAGGACTACGGAGTAATCGATGAATTCAGGGTTGTCCCGTTTGTCACGAAATGAACTCACCTGCACTTGAGTGAGGACGTCCTTGAGGAACTTCTTGACTCTGTCGTCGTCGGACACCAGCAGGGTGAGCCCGTATTCCTGCTTGCGAGTGAACGACTCTAGTGGAGGGAGAAGGCGTTACAATCCACTGAGTGCAACTTCATTTCTGCCTTCCTTTCCAACATTGTCCTTACCCGAGGGGTAAATGCCTCTCTGGTAGAGGATGGAGTTGACGCCATAATGGAAAAACTCCGAGACCAACTTCGCGGACCCCTTGAGCGTCACCGCGGACTTGGCCACCGCCTGTGCCGTGCCAGTCGCGGAGGAAGACATGCCTGGGACGTTGGACTGGACCTTCGAGAACCCTCAGATCCCTCACGCTACAAATAAGTTTAAATTATTGGTTTGTTTTGGTCTGGCCAACATTCGTGTTCCCGGCACCGGCCCGCGCTGCCTGACCGTAAATCAGTGGTGTTGCGAGCTTGGAAACGAGCCCGTCCGAGAAAAACCTAAGGCTTAGGTGGGCTGTGAATATAGAAGGTGGAGACAGTCAAAGATTACTGAAGTAACTGAAGAATTTATATTCTTCTGTATATTTTAAGGCCTGATCCCGACCGAAGCTGCGCAGGCTGACCTGAGCCTGTTGGAAGCTCCCAAAAGCGTGGCCCGCAACATCACTACTCACCAATGATGCAGTTGTCAGCTGCTGAAAGAAAACTGGCGCTAAGGATGGTTACGGGCCGGAGTTGCATACACGGCCCGAGCTGGGCTTAGAGCCGAAAACCCGGATCCTACGGGCCGGGCCCTGATCATTGAAAAAAACTGACAAATTTCCAATTTCCCACAAATCAAACTCCCTAAATACTGACAATACCGACATTATTTGTCTGTATATTATTTACTGCGAAAATGCGGTTGCTTTACTTCCAATTTTCTTGGGTGCGGACAAGAAATATAGACAAGGTCATATCCATATAGTTTGTGAAAAAACGGAAAATTTCGTTTTTCTACCTTCTTTTCCGTCTTTTGTGTGTCGTCCCCAGCCGCAAATGATTTCTGCGGGGGTGAATTCGGCCACGTACGTAGCCCCGGTACCTTCTAGACACACCTTTTCCGGGGGACAACCCCACCCCACCCCCGGCGTGGACAATGCTCGACCTCAGACAGGTCAAAAAGTTACCTCTGCCAAAACTCCAAGTATGGAGTGCTACAAAACGGACGCGCAATGTATAGCTAATCCCGTTTCATCACAATTTTTGCACGGGAGTTGCGTATATATTCTTGGTCAGGTATAGGCCCACGGGCCTGAAAATCAGACACGGACCGGGCCTGGCCCATTAGCACCCTTGGTTGTCGCGCCAAAATTTCCGGTGGGACAAGAGGGTCTCGGGCGCCAAGAACTGTTCATCGGCCCCGTTCACTCCCCACTTCCTATTGGAGGCCCTCTGGCCGACGTCAAGACATGGTAACACCACCCTGGACAAGAAGGAAGTGATGGTGAGACCGAGGAGAAGTGACACTCCGATGCTCGCCGGCCCAACAAATGAGTTGGCGTCTGCGACCTCGTCCGGACCCCTGACGTTTACCTCGTGACAACAGGGAAGAGGAAAGTGTCTCGCAGAGCTGCTTGCATCTACTGCAAGTCACCCTCCTGCTGGCGGCAATGGCTTCCACGGCAAAGTGAACGGTCGACCCGAGGCTCAACGAGCACCTCATGTATGGTTTTGAGTCTAGAGACTGAAGGACGAAAACAGTCTCCAACTTCTTGGTCGAGAATGCCATTGGATCCTGAGGCAAAGCCTTGAGGAGCTGGAGAAAGCAGACATTGTTGCCTTCACGTCAGATCAGGACTTGAACAAGCTGCTGGGGCTTTTACCTCGGCCTTTAAGGTGACAGCGGCAAATTAGATGTCGAGGATTGAGGAATCCTGCAGCAATGGGCAGAACACCACCCTAACCCTGCTCACCAAGGACTTGCACGAGTCCCTTGTGGATCACGCTCCTAAGCTCACACTGAGTGAGGGGAGGCGGCAAACTCAGCCCCGGCTGCCTTCTTCAATGTTGACGCAAAAGTCCTGGAGAAAGTGGAAGCCGGCAACACTTCCTTGTGGCTTAAGAAATACACTTGAAGCATCTTCAAAGCCTCTGAGCAAGAGGAAATGATGGTGGAAGATACGGGTTTACTTGGAAAGAGACTATGCACGTGTATTCTTCTCCAAAGCACATTCATTAAATGCGATGAATAAGACGCAACATGACAACGGGAATCAAATGTTTAATCTTTGCACAACCAACAAGACAAGTCTGGAATGTTGTGTTCCACGCAGTTGGCCCAGAAGTTGGCACAGGCGGCATGATAGCGAGCACCTCTGCCACCTGAGGCTTGGTCCAATGTCAGCACTGCATTGTTCATATCATCATCTTCCAGGTCCAGAGAGGCCAGACAGACACTGCAAAGAGCAGCAGCAACGTTCTGGCCAGGTTCTTCATGTTTGTAATGAGAAGACAATTCCAGGCAGCTCTTGCAAGATGATATGAGGAGACTCCAAGACCTCTCGACATCACTGCACTTCGACGCCAACTCCAGCCTCGGTGCCACCAAGGTGTCGTAGGAGTGGGAGATTCGCCAATAAATACGGTGGAGCTCTCTTAGGTTGGCTAAATAACTGGTGCCGCTCGGGCTCTCCACGACTTCCTTCAGTAGAGTCTCATCACTCCTTATGGCCTCCAGCGACTGCCAGCCCTCATAGAGCAATTGGTTTATTTTTGATAGGGCCTTCATCCACTCCTCGTAGAGGCCCTCCTTAGATTGGTGAGTTGATGAAAGCTCATACAGACTGTTGTACTTGTCCTTGTCCCCTGCAGTGGCTTCGGCGTTGGCACTCGACATGTCTTCAGACAAGTGAAGAGAGTTGATTGAGCCTTTTCTCTCACCTCTTACGGACAGAGTGCCAAGACACTGCGCTAGGTCACCATCAGCACTTTGAGGCCTTTCTGACAATGACTTGCTCCCTGTTTCAGGGTCCTTCTTGCTAGACACTTCATGTTGGAATGTCAAAGTCGAACTGCCCATAATTTGACTGATATTCTTGTCTTCCTCTCCCTCAATTGCTTCGCCGTCGAGAGACAAACCCAAAGGATCATTCCCGATCTCACCAGCCAGCCCACAGACTCCTCCACTTGGAATTTGCTCATCAATCAAGTCATCTGGAGGAGGGCAGTCAGAAATCCAAGGCGCAAAGGCAGGGGAGGTCACAGCTGACTGAGGCATGAACACAGAATTAAGACAGACATCAGGAATGGTGGAATGGACGTGACACACTGGCGACAGCTTCGCTGACTCAGTGAGAAAGCTCTGGTCATCCTGTTGCTGAGGCAATGCTGGTGTACTCGAAATTTCAGTCAGCAATTGGGATGGCAGTAAGTTGGTGGTCCCTGATGATGCTGGAAGGTTTACTTCAGAAGCCTTTATGATGGGTGGCATTGACGCTGATGCTGATGACTCCAGCCAAGGAACATTGGGATTTGGAGTAACAAAGTCTCCGAAATCATCGTCCTCTTCTTGACTGGAGGGAACATTTGGCTGCAGACTCTGAGGAGCACTGCTGGCAGTATAATTGGACAGGGGGGACGAGATATCATGAAGCCTGGATTCACACGGAGACTCTTTTGCCTCAAAAAGATTTCTCAAGTTCGAGTATTTGTCCGTGGCATTGGTAGGTCCCAGTTGAGGAGTAAGAGTTTGGTGAAGTGAGAGAGATGTCCCAGGATCACTTGCCACGTTTGCCAGCCCTAGGCCGTTCGTCAGCTTAGTCACTGCTGCTTCACTGATACTCTTTTCAGAGCTCGGCAGAGGAGGTAGGATGGCAGACTGGAAGTTGGCGAAGTTGTCTCTAACCTCAGTGGTGAAGACACTCTTGCTGTTTGTGCACACTGTGAAATCTCTAGAGGCCTCTGATACACTTACTGTAACTGGAGGCTTTGCCTCTTCCTCAACAGGCTCCAAAGCTTGTGCTCGTATAGGTACAGACTCATTTGAGGACAGAATTGACAAAGGTGAAGAAAGCTGTGAGAAGTTGTCAATTTGACTCTTAGCGTCGTCAGTGGTCAAAGTTGTCGTTGCCTCTGCTCCTGATACTGAAGGACTGATGATGGCAGTCATCGCATTTGTGTTGGCACCAGTCTTTGGTTTTTGAACATGTGAGACGCCACTCATCAATGCAGGTTTGCCAGCTCCTTCTGGCAAGACACTTTGACTTAGAGGACTAGTACTTGATGTTGTCTGGAAGTCTCCCCAGTCGTCCATATCACATGCCGAGGTTTGTGCAGGAAAAGACACCTCCTTTGAAGGAGGGAAGGAAGGAAAGACTGGCTGCTGTTGTTGCCCCTGATTCGAAGACTGACCATTGTGACCGAAGGCATCTTCTAGATTTTGGGCTAAGGTTGACCAGTCCCTCGCCTTGTCACTGGGTTTGAATGACGGTGCCACCTGCTTGCTCACCTTGACATCTTTCAGAGCAGGCCCTTTGAAAGTTGATGCTCGACTTGGAGTGCTCAAGTCAGCATAGGACATCATTAGGCTGTCCAGTGAGCTCTTCGACTTGGACTGAGCCATCTGTAAAAAAAAATAAAGTGGAAAATGATTAAGCCGTATTGCACAGAATATGAGAACAATCGCGATGATTAGCTTTCTTATTCATAATATGCTGCCTTCTCGTTCTTTCGACAATTTCAGCCGATCAGATAGTGCATGGCTGGCGCCTGCCAACATCCTTTGTGCCAATACCCTCGACAGGAGCGTTGGCCCAGAGCACCTCTGCTGGACAGTTCATGCAAGTCGGGGTTACAAGCGGTCCATTCTTCGTTCTTCCCTTCAACCACGACTTTGACTTGACTGACAGCGAGGCTACCACACCACCACTTCCGTTGCATGACGCTCTTTTCTGTTCCTTGTCATTTCGATGTAAAAACAGATAATGATCCGATGTCAGACCTCTTGCCAAAGGCAAGAAACGTGGACTTCAATATTCTAAGTATGTCTCGCATTGAAGTCTCGGCAATATATTGTCTTGTTCCTCTTGCAGCTTGCGCAGCTGTTGCTAGAAGCCTCTCCGCGCTAGGTGGTGCCACCCGCATGGGGAAGTATGCATGTGTTCTGCTTAAAAAAAGTAAAAGTCTGGGAGTGGACTCAACTAAAGCCACAATGACTGCAAATCCTTGTTACTTCTTCCGAGGTTCGTGCAGTCAGTGCAGTCATGAGACGAGGGATAGCAGTGAATGACGTAGATGTTCGTGATGATGACTTTGGTCAGCTGCAGCATCCCCAGACTCAACCAAGCATTAATTAGTTTCCCATCAGACTTGAGCTCGCAGTATACAAAGGTTTTTGTCTTCGTCTTGCTGCCACCATCCTTGATTGTCCGTGTTGGTGATGATCAAGACACTGGCCACACTTTGAGCACATGGCGCCAGCACAGCAGGTCCCCTTTAGTTGAGCTCAGATGCGTAAGGACTGACTTTGTGAGCCTGATTACATCATATCTGAAATGAAATTTTCCTCAATGTCCTCATGCTGCAATTCACTGCAATCATCACACACAATTAATTCATGATCCTGAATCAAAAATTGTCCACTTGACACTATTACAAAGTCATTCTTCACATCTTCCTATCTAAGATGCTATAGGCAAGCCCTAGAGCCCAGCTGACCTCGTGACCATCAATCTTTTTAAAGAGACTGATCTCCTTATCAGGGGGAAGGTTATAGCCCTTAGTCAGTAATGCTGAGATGTAAGCCAGGTCGACACAGTAAAACTGCGAGTTACTGTATGGATCACATGCTCTTTGTGCTTCATAGATATAGGTGGAAATCTTCAGAGACCCTCCTGCTGGATCCTCAGGGAGGAGTCTTCGCTCAGTTGCACGGTCGAAGAAGTATGAAAAGGCTGCAACTTCCCGATGATGCAGCTCAGTTGGGGCATGAACATTTTTGCTGTTAACTACTCGATTCACCACTTTGATGCAGTTCTCAAAAGATGCATCCCTGCTGTGGATCTTGTATTCTCGACCACCATGGGTCCAACTAAGGGGTTCATGATGGTGGGTGACACATGGTGAGTACAGCTCAGCGGCATTGGTTTTGGCATCACTTTTGAAGACAGCTTCCCGAGCCGAGTTCAAGCCCAGGCCGAGGTAGCTGTATGAGTAGAGATCGAGTGCCTGGCCTTGTAGAGTCACATTGTGAAGGAAGCCCTTGCGACCCTGCAGACCTTCTATTTTTGCTCCGCTCTCTGGGGCAAAAGATATCTGAGTGGAGCCTCCACCCAAGTCAAGCGTGGCATAGCTGTCAAGTTGGTTTCCAAGACGTCCAGTCAGAAAGTTCACTGTGAACCAAGCCAGGATGCCTTCTTTTTCGGGGTCTAGGATCTCTACCTCACCCTCTGGAGCTAGCCCAGATTGATTGAGTGCCTCACTCACAGCCTCCAAGATGGCCTTTGCGCGATCAGATGGGAGCAGTCTTAGACCAGCAGTTGCTTTGAGAGTGACTGGTGTGGTTGACCAAGCTGCCTGGGGAATCCTCGCTTTAGCAATGGCCAGAAGACTCTTGATTGATTCGGCTGCCTCCTCTGGTTTCTCTGCGTACGCAGAGACACCTGGTTTAACCTCATGCCAAAGCTCATCATCAAGGATGAGAGATCTGGTGACAACACAGCGGTGGAAGGTGAATGCAAGCACCCGTGACCCTGATGAGCCGGCATCAATTACAACTGCATACTCCGGATGCCTTATTCCAATTGCTCCAGCTGCAGCGTCTAGCTGTTTGGGCCAGAAGGTAGCGAGCGTGTAGGTGAGGACAAAGGAGAAGACCGCCACTACCAAGAAGTACTTCAGCAGCTGCGTGAATGTGTTGTCAACAGCTTCTGCGTGGGTGCGTCGTTTGACCCCCTTAGGCGAGGCTGATGATGACGGCCCCCTCGTCCGACGTTTTCGGACCTCCATCTTGTCTTTGCTTCTGATGATCGAATGGGTCACAGAGTATACATACTCTATCTGACTCCCTCCCTCCCTAGGATTGCTCGCCCCCCCCCCCTGCTACCGGGTGGCCGCTGGCCTCGGAGATGACGTTCACGAAGGCTTAATGGGCCTCAGCACTTGTTGGCAGCACAGGCGACCTCTCTTCTCCCAAGTCGAACCGTAGACAGGAGACTGGACGTAATACTCTCAGGCAAGGGCTACCTTTTCTTCCTCCACAAAACTTCAACAGCTGACCTCCCCTGCTGCTCAGGCCAAAGCAGTTGACAAAAACAAATGGAGTACAAGCAGAGTCATCACGTTAGCCAGGACAAGTCGTTCCTGCTCCAACGGCCCAAGGAATGGACTGACACTCCTATGCAATCTTGATAAGGCTGTGGCAAACCATAGGAGCTTTCAAGCCGTTGGTCCTTTTTCAGGTGAAAAAATCTTTGCCCAAGTGTCAAGGAAGCTAAGGAAGCAGGTGGTTGGTGAACAAGGGGCGGATAGCCATAGCAGGACTAGTTGCAGCGGCGTGACGTCACTGGAAGTACATAGTGGAAAAGGAAGGGGAAGGCAGTAGCGTAGATATCATTTTAAGAGCTCCTGGCGATGAGGTAAGTCTCGGTAAAAGAACATTTTATAGAGAAACCATTTCTTTGACGCCGGAGTTTTGCTTTATTGCAGCAATTTAGCTGGTTTTGCGACAATACAGAAGTAATTCATCGAACAGAATTTCTTCTTGATTGGACAGATTTTGGACAGATTTGCTGGGCAAACAGAAGGAGGGCAGAATGAGTCGTAAAACAGTTTTAGAAAAGGACAACGCAACACCATAACATACTAAAAAAGCAAAAATCCTGCAACAAGTTACAAATTGGATGGCTGCAAACAGGCTTATAGTGAATGAAAAATTTGAAAAATTATATCCTTTACCCGTCCTCGACCTGCGGCCTCGGAATGTAAAATCTCTTCGGAAACTATTTAAAATATCATTCAGTAAAGGCTCGTTTCAACGATCCAACTGTTCTGTCATGATCAAGCTCAAGTTCATTGTAGAAGCACGAGTTTTGCGATGCAGTTCTGAAAGCTCTACTTCACGTGACAGTCGCAAGCCTCTTGACTACCAGTGATGTCACAGGTTTTCTCCTGTGTGCGTGCGGCTCCTCCTTCATACACCTATCCGCCTGTAGACGTCTCCTGTTATCACCCTTGCCGTCAGCTTCCTTGGTCAAGGAAGCCCGAGTATCCCCTCTACTGCTGCAGGTGTCAACTGCTACAGGAGAGTTGGTGGAGTTGGACATCTCTGCGCCAGAGAAAAGAGACTAGAAGAACGCGCTTCCTTTATACGCTCGCCCTTCGAATGTGGAACGCAAAGTCCACAGCTGAATCAGCTGCCACTAAGCCCCAATTGGTGACCAGCGTGACCAGTTTGCTGGTGACCAGCGAGATC
>JAAUXU010066598.1_pt1 | contig 48343 bp, 35 predicted proteins | sample 7278151 | NCBI WGS metagenome assembly JAAUXU01 (sample SAMN14350113, study PRJNA611818) | marine sediment metagenome | isolation source: surface marine sediment (1.8m) | place: French Polynesia: Moorea | collected 2018-08
ACGTTCATGTTCGTACCATTTAAGTTATCCTTAAGATTACGTTGATTCGTTTCAGAATGATGCCAATTATATCATGTCTCTAGTATCGTAAGAACGAGTGAATTCTTTAAACTTAAGTCCAGCCATCACTCGAGCTCCGCGGCACGTAACTCTAAGTTCTGGTGTAAGTGTACTTTGCTTGGATCTTGAGGACTTTGTCCGGGGTCGCTTACGCTAAATCGTTATCGTACGGACACACTCCACTGCCAAAGGCTATACTTTTCATATTTTAAGTCAGATTGGCTTACGTTACTGAAAGTTAAAGCCAGCATCTTATCTCCACAGCACACTACGCTGAAAAGCCGCGGCTGTAGCGTCACATATCCGTCCCCCGAAGTAAATAACACTGAAATGTTATGTCCCCAATGTTGCCAATAAGTAAATATATGTAAAATTGAGATACCGATAGCGTCACACATGAGGTCACAGCGTGAATCAATGCAAATCTGATCCAACTGAAGTGAACTAGAGAACTATCAGTTGCATTGCTCGTTGACGCTCTATGATCGGATGAAAGCTCCATTGTGAACAGTCATAATCGCGCTAACGTCCCTGTGGCCCCCGTCGTCTCTATGGTTGCCCTCGTCTTTGTCTCCGTCGGTCCCAGTGGCTGCGTAGTGCAGACATCACTTCCATTTCTATTCAAACACACCAACCAATTGTTTCCGCAGTCCATGTGAGGCCCAACGGCGGAGAACGAGTCCTCGATGAGGCGGATTCAGGACATTAATATCCCGTCGAGTGCTTTTCGCTAGCTGCCGATTCGGCATAGACTCCTTTACTGTCACGATTGGCTTAGTCGTGGCGAGGACGACGCTTGCGGCGGCGTCGACGCACGCGTACGAGGTGCGGTCCGGCTTCCCGGAGTCGGGGCTGGCGTCGGCTGGCAGACACAATGCACTCTGTCAGCTCGCTCTCAATGTGAGCCTTGGACTGCACGATTTGGGCACTTTCTAGAGCTCTACTTACACCACGAAGATTGCTTGACCAAATGGTGAATGGAGTCTGGATGTTCTTATCAATGAGCGCAGTGATGAGGAGACTCACCAGAAAGGAAGAAGTGCTGTGTTCCACACACTGACATAAAACATGAACGTGCTGAAGCTCCCCCTGTTCAGCCATGCCTTTATCACTACAACTGGATCCAGACGTGTGAGACGTGGGACCAAAAAGTATTTATTTAATGTGACTTTCTTTACTCTCAAAAACACATTGTTCCCAAAGAGGGAATTGTGACTTTAGCGACTACAGGAAAATGCTGTCGAGGTACTTTCCGAAGAAAACAGCTGACTGAGTGAAAGTTGACAGCTCAATCACTCCCCAGACTAAGACAGGAACAGTTTATTTTTTCTTAAGCTGTCCCAGTATTGATGTGATGATGACTATCTTGAGAGGTTGCTTTTGCAGATAGATTTTTTGGAAACTCAGCTCAAGTTTTCAACATCTGACAGACTTTTTCCGGTCGGAAAGTCATGTTTTTCCGCTAGTTTTCATTTGTCAACACAGACAAAAGGCAACACTGCAGACCAGTGTCATTCCGATGCTGGCTCTTAAATAAGCTGTCGAAAGTCGTCGATGTAAACATGGCTCGATAACTGAAAATTGGGCACCCATTGTAAGAATCCAAGTTACTCATTTAAAAAGAGTCGAGGCAGTCCCCAAGAATAGCCAATGATGGCTAAAGTTTCCTCCAAGAAAAACCCCTAAAGGGTAAAAGTGGTCAGAAAGATTTTAAAAACCTAATGCCAATGAATGTCAGCTACAGTAACGTACTCGAATTCTTGATACCTGCGCTTGATAGGTCAAAAGCTTCAACTCTAGTCATAGTGCTATTCAAAACCATCCATTTCTTGATGTTTCCAGCAAACCAGAGGGTTTGTATTCAGTATTCTCGGCTGCACTGAAAGTGCACTCACTGCTTGCACTTGCAGCTGTACTGCCAAGTTAGGTGACACCTCAATAACACCTTCTGGGTGGTAAAGGGTAGCGTAATTACTCATTACGCAACCCTTTAACGCTGAATGTTTTCAACTTGCTTACGGATAGCCGCCCGTGTTGACGTTAGTGCCCACAGCTTTTTTTTCTTTCCGTTCTTTGGATGTCTTCCACATGCACGAATGACACTCTTGGCGTTGTGATAATGCCTCATTGGTCTGTGCCTACTGGTGTGAGTGGAGATTCCTCAAGAACAACTGATGTCTCACGTGAACGGTTCATCTGCTTCAATATGAGTCATCAGTGATTGCCTTGGTTGTTCTGCCGAGGAATAAAGTGGAGGATTTTTAGACACAGACACAGGATGCTTTTTGCCCGTTTGTTGATCATTCTCCAGAGATTGAAATGCTAACTCTACGGATGCATACACACATCCAGGCACTTTTGAGTCCACATCAACAAACCTACTAATCGTTTTTGGGCCCCTGTGACGTTCATGCACGCGTGCTCTCATGCGGCGCAGCTGGTTGAAGGGCCTCTTTTTTGTGGCCCCCTCAGAGAAATAAGCATCAGCACCTGGTCCTGTTCTTTCAGGTTCCACCTGGTTGGGGTTTTATGGTCCGTGCTGCAAGTCCAAGGAGTCCATTTGTCACAGGAGCTTTTCCTTCGTTGCCAAGCTTTCCTTCTCTTTCTGAGACGGTGGTCATCTCCATGTATGCTTTAGCTGGAGATGAACCACTCAACAAGAGCAGTCATGAGGGAGGTACATTTGCTGTTGAAATATATGATGCTCTGTCACTGCAATGTCTGATGGATGGTTAAGAGCTCATATGTTAAGTTTTAATTGGTGAACACCACTCACGAAGGCGTCTTATTACTCAGGTGCAGAAAAAAGTTGGCTTTTCGCAACTGAAATATAATTTTATGTCATGAAAAGGGCTATATGATGTGATCAGAGGGGCGAAAAGTGTTATTTGGTGTAGGACACGAAGGCCAGTGGCATTGGCAAGGTCAGTCCCAATGTCAAGGCCGGCAGAGACGGTCAGCCATGATGTGACTTACCAAAGCTAGTTGGGGAGTCCCTATGATGGTCTTTTTCTGGCTCCGTTTATTTGTTCCTTATTGCAACTGCTGTAGGCAGTGCCTAGATCTGGCCGTGAACAGACTGTTCATGGGACGACACTGAATGAAACCCAGTGACTTCAGAAGAGGCAGTGGAGTAGCATGAGCAGTCTGTGACATCACATTCAAGTCCAGGCCCTAGTTGGAAGTCACACCATTGACGAGCCATAGCTTCCCCATAGAAAATGTGGCAGTGGATCTTTTGTGGGATTGAGCAGGGATCAGGTTACCCCTTTTTAGATGAGGCTGCAGACACTGAAGGTTATAATTCAGTGTCAGATTTGCTCAGGCAGTGACGTCATCCATCATGATGCGTTGGCAGCTGATCACACACAAAAGTGACTTTGACGGGGTCGCCAGATCTATGCCCCTGATGAGGACAGCCAGATGTCGGATCATGGCCATCCCAGTGACGCTGTCTTCTCACTTTGAATGAGGAGGACATGAATGTACCGGGGATTTTCTAAAATGTGAAAACTGATTTTGCTACCAGACAGTAGCTATGAGTGCCAACGTTTTGCACATTTTCTATGCCAGCACGGATATCAATTCGGGCGAGGACGTAAGAGGGGCTCCTACATGGAAAGTTCATAGGATCTTTTACCATTTTATGTACAAAAATCTCAGCCTCTGGCTCCAGTGAATGCTCCGCTTCAGAAGATTTGTGCCTCATTAGGTAGAAGAATGATTTAGAAGGCTCGTCATAATGTCTAGAAAGCCCACGGCCTCATCTGCAACAATATGATGGTCACTTTTCAGCATTCGCTTCAAGCTGTCTGTCCTCGTATTCAGTCTGGATGAGGCAACCGACGTTGCTCTGATTATTAGGAAGCTTTACTACAAAACAATGAGCCCATGCACTTCATACGGTCCATGTGCTTCACACAGTCGATGCGCTTGGTTCAGTCTATGTCGTTCTTGCAGCCCATGCACTCCACTCCTAAAAATGGCTGACTACTTTTCGGGACGATTAGGTGGATTGGGAATAGGAGAAAGCATTCAGCAGAGCACCAAAAAGTGAAAGCAGAAATACATTTGACACGACCTCTTTGCTCTACAGTCGTCTACTATGAAGTGTTTGGGGGATATATGAAGACACTTTAATGGCCGCTTCATCACTTCATTGGCCACTAAATTCAGGCAACTGATTCATTGCCAATGAAGTCCTTTACAAGGATACAAAATATACTTTTGATGCCCGTTCTTGAGATTACTTGCCTACGTACGAGCAGCGGGTTGCATAGTCGGCCTTTACATCACACTAGAGACATTGGGCTGGATGGCAGCGGGCTGAAAGGGAACTTTACCGCAGACTGCAGAGCTATTTTCGACCGTGGGGATGAGCTTTGAGGCCTATGACAATGAATTCAAATGGCTGCTAAAAAGAGTAAACTCCTGAAGTGGCTCCAAGCTGCAACTGTTGGCAGGGTGTTTAATCCCTGTTTCTGATTCCATTGCTCGGGGTCATGACGACCCAATGAAATGAGGAACGAATCAGCTTTTGGGTTCCCTCTGTGTTTTCAAAATTTTGAAAAACACAGTACAAACGGATGTAAGGTCAACGTCACAAATTTATTGTAGATCTGCTTAGTTACAGTACAGATGCTAAAGTGAAGCACTGCTGTCAAATGAGAATGAAAACAAAATGTGTTTAGCTTTGCCCTGCCGCCTTCCATATCTGAGCACCTTGCTTGTACTGAACTTAGGTAGAGAAACTATATTTCAATAGAGGGGGGTCAAAAGAGGTGGTTTGTTTTGAAAACCATTTGGCTACACCTTCACTGCGTGGAAAAAGGAGAGAAACCAAAGATGTACCTAGCAGAATTGCAACGTCTGATAGTGCATTTCCGTGCCAAACATATGTGTTATTGAAAGACTGTATGCTGAGGAACGCTAGATAGCCGTTCTCGTGCTCATGCCTCAATGGTTTTTGCTGCACCTTGGAAGACTTGGTTTCATGTCAGAGATGATTGTGCTGTCCTCCGATCTAGTCACACAACTTCAAGAACATCTCTTCATAGAACGATAACTGTGCACCAATACAAACACTTGCAGATGGACTACCTTTGGAAGGGAAAAAGGCCTCATAGGCCTCGCACATTCAAAGGGCAGCGTCTAGGCCCCATTTCAAGTCGATACTCGCGTACCTCAATTCTAGGGGAAGAAATGGCCAGTTTTTCACAGTAGCAGCGCTATTTGCAATTGACAGCGGAGTCCCAATTTGACGTCGAAGCCAGTGCCGTCAAATACGTTCCCTTCGTTTTAGCACAACCATGACCTTTTTTTCTCGAACTCTTCAGCGAAAAAAAGTCGATCAGTTAAAAAGAAAGCATTTTTCGCCTGCTATAATCTTGGTCTAAAAACCTGGCTTTTTATCAACACCCCCACCTGCAAATGCAGAGTGCCAAATGCCAGCTCCAATGCCAGAGTGGCACGACCTAGATCGTTTGGCACGTCCCTTCCATGAGTTGAACCGGGGAGGTACTGGTCTGAGTCATACCTGAGCAGTGCGGCTGACGTGTGCACAGTGCAGAGCACTTCAGCACACACTTTATTCATGTCCTTCGCCACAATCAACCGAAATGCGTACGAACCAGCGGAGGAATTCAGCCACAAACTTTGCTGATGACAGCAATGGACACGTAGGACATGGAAGGAGCAACAAAAAACTATGTCACCGACAGCTTTCGGCAGCTTATTCAGTGCCAAACCCCGCTAAGGCACCTGACATAACCTCTTTGCCGAGCGAATTGTGCAAAATGCCAGGCAAGGCAGAAAAGAGCAAGAGGAAATAATGCGATTTCAACGACAAAAAAATGACGAAAGACATTTTTCACGCGATCACGCACGATTGCAGAGGCTACTTAGCTCATGCTACGTTTCCACAGCCCGAGAATAGAGTGAATAACAAGCCCAGGCTGTGCGGCACAACGTGGCCCGAGTTCAGCCACATGCCTACACGCTCGTCCGAGTGGCAGTCGTTGATTTATGCGCAACGTTCTTGCCTGGCAGTTTTCAAGGCCAAGGCCGCCGTTTTATGGGATGGATTACGTACTAAATTTTTCTACTCTCTACGCGCGATCCTAAATGAGACTCTTTTGTAGAGAGCAGCAGCCTTATGCAGCTTTCGGGCGCACCACGTGACTTTGCCGGAACTCCCTCTCCCCAGGATGCCCCAGGGCCAGGTACAGGGCAGCTGAAAATCCCCTCCCTGAGTGGACGAACTGCACCGGCGCCTTCGGGTTCCACCCGCGGAACGCGTGTGCCCGAGGTTGTCGAGCGGCCGGAGCGCGAGAACCCGCGCTTAATTGTGGCCGACGACATCCCCAGTAGCCCTTCACGCACGGCGTGCACAGCGGGGAGGACCTGGTGGCACGTGTGGAAGCAGGTGAAGAAATGAGCTCTTTCAACTCCACAGACCTGTTCACCCCGGAGGAGCGAGCTACCAACGTGCATCCACTGCGTACAGTGTCATTACGGTATGCATATCTTATCAGCGTACTCCAGCATGTTGTACTCGTGCAGCTGGTGCATACGGTAGGCTGAGTTAGGATGCTTTTCCATCTTCTCAAAGATATGTTATGTATGATAGTGTCGCGCTTGAGATCAGCTCGAGATGAGACCCCGCGAATACTAAGACGATGGGACACTTAAGGCCACGGTCACCCATGATGATGTTTGAGACTAGCGAATTTTAAGGCCAGTCACAGTTAGGACGGCTGTGATGAGATCTCCCACGTAAAAAGTTATTATAACCTTTAAAAACCTAAGGGCAGCTCTGAAATCAAGGTGTTTAAAACACCAAGGAACAAAGCGATGGCACTCTGAAGCGTTCCAAGTGTTCTCTCTATGCACTTCTTTTATGTCTTAGTGGTCCTATTGTCTTCTTTGACTTCGTAAACCCTGACGTGCCTTGTGCAAGCTTCTGAAACATCCACGTTCCAATGATTGTAACAGCCCATTACAGCGATCGCTGATCTGATGAACGGTTGATCCATACCCTTGCTACCAATGCTGAACACAAAGCAACGGGTGGCGATTCGGGATTGCCGCACGCGTCTTAAGGCGACTTCGGGCACCGAGTGGCGCCAAGTTTCTGTGTGACAAGCAGAAAAAAAGTGACTGATACTAATGACTTCTTCCATAATTGATATTATCCAACAGCAACACATGAGCAACTGTGTCGACTTGGTACGATAATGCTCTTCCGTCCAGCGGAGGGACTTTGTGTAGCAGTTGCACCACAACTGGAGAGAGATTCTCTGGTGCTACTTGCTTCTTGCAACACGTACCCATGGAACACAAGCTGTGCTATGAACGTGATACCATTCGGGTTTCTCTCCTTCCTCACACACATCCAAAGAGGGAGGTTCCAATCTTTTGCTTTTTCGTGGGACTAAAACAGTACGTACGGCGTAGGCCTGAGGGGGGGGGGAGAAAGCCGCCTTCGTGCTTAAGGCCTAGCTTACGCTGGCGGAATTATATGCACATGGCGTGAACCATATGCACGTGGATGGCCGAGGCCCTATGCAGACGGGGCCGCTCCAGACGTCTGCCACATGTGCTGGGCGCACCAGGCGGTCGGCAGACGCCAGTTCAAACGCCCCCTCAGACGCTCACACACCCATACGTACATGTCTGAGTAGACGTTCTCAATATCCCGTTGGCATATCCCATGCTGCCACAGTGTGCAGAGTGAATCTATAAAGGGAATGCAGCATGCTGCTTCGTACACTACGATATGACAACATCAGCCACAGATCTGACTAACCTCTAGCTTCCGCGGAAAAAGGCCTCAGACTTTGCTCTCAGTCCACGGAGAGAAATGCATTTGCTGTCCCTACGGTGACTCTGCTGTCAATAGTGCACAGGCATGAAAGTTGCCCCAGAAAAGGCCTAATGGAGGACAAAGTCTCATGAGGAGGAGGAGGCAGTGGATCGTGTTGCTGCCACTTGTCATACGCTCGGAGATGGCCGACTTGCGGAGGTTCAGGCGCAGCCTGATGCTTGTCTCTGTCACGGGTCTCGTAGTTATGAGAAGGGAAATGGTGCGACAGTTGCATCAGATGCAACATCCGCCTATTCGCAGTATCACAGGGTTATCCAACAAAATTGACTCTGGGTCTTTTTGTGGCTAGTTGCACCTTCAGTTTATTTACCAAAAGGAGAATGATCATCAAATTGTTGACATATAATGTTCGAATGCATGAAAAAAAGCCCAAATTCCAAAATGACTTCCCCAGACCTTGATGACAGCTTTCAACCTCTTGGAGGCTACCGCAGTACAGTCCTTGCCGTAAGTCAATGCGTCAAGCATGACGAGACCTGAAACACTGTACAGAAGTATGTTGAGGTGGAATTTTGATGTGGAACACGTAGATGTGATGCTGGGACACTGGTCTCAGGAGTAGAGAGAGAATGCAGGCCTGATCACTGGTCTCAGCGAATGCAGCCGTCCCTAGCCTTCATGTCCCGATTGTCGTCGATGAGTTTTGTTCACCTGTCAAGCTGTCACCCCTTCGCTCTCTTTTGGCTGCTTCCTTTTAAGCATTCTAGCACCAAAATGGACAGCCTTGACACTGACCCAGTGTACTCACCATTGTGTCCCAGTATCACACTTACACGTTCCACACCAAATTTTCACTCCAACATGCTTCAGTACAGCGTTTCAGGTCTCGTCATGCTTGACGCATTTACTTACGGCAAGGACTGTACATTGGGAAACTGACCTAAACAGCCACGTTTTGATCTTGAATATCTTGAGCGCTGATCCAAGACTGAAAAACAGCAACAACCTTGCATACGTAGCATGAGGTCAGTCTGACCTGTAAACAGTCTGAAATGACTGGTTTCTTGACTAACATTATTTACAAGCGTCGCATGCACAGTAACATCTGTAGAAGCTCGATGACGAATGAGACATTCTACTGCAGTCGACATCACGATCACAAATTCTCGTGCCAACTACGATGTCCTTTTTAGGATGACTTCTCCTTGCAGGACGACGGTCGCATCTCCCTCCACATCGACGTCTTCCTTGTCCACTTTAAGCCGCAAATCTCCCCCTCTATGTATGAGGAAAAAAAGACAAGAATGTAGTCGATGGTTTAGGAGGCTAGAGATGAAATCGTCCTACCTTGGTGAGCACTGCCTGGCGAGCATTTCTGCCCCCTTTTTCTTGCCCAGGACTTGGTCCCAGTAGGACGCCAGCACGGTGTGGGCTGAACCAGTCACGGGATCTTCGGGGATGCCAACCCAAGGAGCGAAGTATCGAGAGAAAAAGTCGTAGTCTCCCTCTAAAAAGACCCACCGAGTTAGCAAAGTTAAGTTGACGCACGCTCCTGCAGTATTTTACATGTTTCGGGCACTCCAGCTGGTTGTGCCGTAGAAAATAGTTTGAAAAGAACTTGACAAAATGACATTTTGGATTGCAGTAATCACATGGAGAAGTCTCTCCATCTTGTGTGGCACAAGCAGCCTTTTCTGTCCATTGCGTACAGAATGGTAGCCCTGGAAACATTTTGAATATTCGCTTGGTACTCCGCGTACGTATTCCCTGAGGTCACTTCAAAACTTCCCACCTCCACGCACCGTTACGATGACGCCTCTGACTTTGTCCTCAGTCTCAACCGCTGTCAAATCGTCCCCAGCCGGTCTCGTGAGGGCCTCCAGTTTCCCCTGGCGACCTCCAGCCGAACCATCTTTTAGCCGAATCAGCAACTTTTTGGTGGTCGGAGACAACCTGACCTCTTCCACCTCTTCCTCCACATCCTTAACTACCGGATTAAGCTGATCCTTATCATCATCATGTAATGCCTATGTGAGCTTGAAATGCGTTACCATGTGTCCGCCCTAAGGTTCGACGAACTATATCCCACACCGGGCTTGGTTTTGACAGCTGAAATGTTTCTGTGGGCCGGTTTAAAGGCAGTCTCATCTGTATGGCCATCCTTTCACGGATTTCGGACCTCCTAGCAGTTAGGACGCCGCTGAACCTAGTTTGAAATCTCAGCTCTGACTGGAAAAAAAGTGAGACATATGCGTACCATGACAAATCCATTGTTGCTGCATACGAAATATCTTTTCGCCCCCGATTTACCATGATATCATGGAATGTCATGGATTTACCATAACATCGAGGAATCGAGTACCCATCCCGGATTGAGCAATATTGGGGGAATGTGTGTGCACAGGATGCACATATGTATGATACGTGGAGAAATCGTTGTTGGAAAAGCTCACGTTATGATTTTCCCTGGTGTAGAAGAGCACGGCGGCGCTAGCCAAAGTTGCGTGACCACAAAGGGGAACCTCGGTGGTAGGGGTGAACCAGCGCAAAGAGAACAAAGAGCGCTCCTTAAAAGGATCTTTCCCTTCGTCTCCCGCATGATCTCGCATGGGATGCAGGAACGCAGTCTCAGAAAGGTTCATCTCTGCCGCAATTTGCTGCTTCACGATGTCGGGCACGTCTTCCGCCAAGAGACACACCGCAGCAGGGTTTCCTCCTGGAAGTAGGGAAAATTCGTACATTTATCTGCACGTGTGGACGTTGACTTTGTCGTTGTGGCTGCCGCCTGTTACTTACCGAATGGGCGAGACGAAAAAGCATCTACAATGCAAACCGGCACCTTGAGCAGATTTGTCATGCTGCAAGGAAAAAGTGTACCGTGGTTCACCGCAACTACTGTACTTGACAAGCCACAGGTACGTTAAATTTCGAAGAAAGCAACTAGCATTTCCAACACAGGGAAAATCTCTCTGGGGAGTTCGTAAACCCGTCCTCAGTGCAACATCTGCTGTTGAGTCTCAAGTTAAACATACATGCATCCAGCTGCTATATTGTACAGACGGAAGAGCCACTGCACACGTATGTTCAGTTGCTTAGCACTCAGTGCCGTCCTTGGAGGATGGGGGATTCCCACACCCCACCAACCCCATTTACTTCACTACCGCCAGGTATACGGTAAGCAGTGAACAAGCAGTGACCAAAACCCGGCATGAGGCAAATGTATGACTCATAAGCGTCAGACGTCATAATCTCTTTCAACTGTCTGGATATGGACGACGTTACAAGTAACATATGTTAATCGTCTATTTCTAGACGATTGTGTAGTGTCACTATGACATGCACGTGGAAGAGCGCGCGCTCGGATTTCTCTCCTGACACCCCTGAAGGCGCGCGCTCGCGTCCTCGCTCGCCGCCCAACAAGCTCACAGGCGTACAAAACAGGAATTTTTCACGACATCAGCTTAATCTTGGGTGGATGCGCAAAACGTACGTTTCTGCCCAAGTATCGCATAAGCTGTGACACCAGTATCCTCTGCTTAACACTAGCACTGGTGCTGGACTCACAACAAGACCGACGATTCAGGGACATCATCTTAATCGACACTGTTCTACGCGTTGTAACGGCAATCGGAGGAGAGAGAAGTGAGAAATGACTAATGCGTACCTGTACAGAGCACAGGCGGTTGCATGAGGCGCACACAGCGTCCTGTGCGGCGCTCTCGATCACTTTTTTTAATGCTCCCCGCCAATAAGAGTGGAACAGTCCAACAGTTCACTTTTTATCCAGGTGAATGAGGACTCATAGCTGCAGCTCCGGCATCAACAGTCAACATTAGACGGACAAAGTGCAAAAGTGGCCTCGAAATAACCTAGAATGAAATGTCTCAGACGCTTTGGTTTTGAACTGGACCCTGACGAGAGGGCAGAAGAAACGTTTGGCTTAGCTCCGGTAGGAATCGTCTTTATCTAATGTGATATTGCACTCGCTGAACTCAGCCTTTTGTACCAGAGGTGGTCTGCGATACCTTACGTTTCTTGTCGCGTCACGAACACTCGACTGAAGGTCACTTGGCATGCAGCACAAGCTGCCTTGGCCGTCTTCTCCTTGTTCTATTCCTTGGGGGTCCACAGTGAGACTAATAAATACGCCATCTTCCTCACCAACTGGACCATCATCCTGGCGGCCGCTACATATTCCCTGCAGCTACTGAAGTCTTGCTATACGTATTTTGAGGTGTGTGCGAGAAAATGGTGACATGTAAAAGGATGGCAATCGTCTGACTAGCCCTAGTTCTCCAGACAGGACTGCTACGATCAACTGCAAATGAGTTGACATTCTTCGAAAAGACTTTGGTAGTCCTTCTTAACACGACGTCCTCCCTCAGCATCGTCGTCACAGCCCTTTACTGGCTGATCATATATCCTTCACTGAGCCCAGAAAGCAAAGTAAGCACGCAAGTACATTACACACATTGACATTTTACTGGGATTTACAGCATGATCTTTGAATTGTGTTTTAGTCTTTCTACCAGTTTGAGAAGTATCTGACCCACGGAGCCATCGCCATATCTGTCGCCATTGACATCCTTCTCTTCTCCACTCGACCTCTGAGGCCTCAACATTTGTACCAGCCGGTGGGGGCCATCGCCATCTACTTGGCATTTTCAGCGGTTTACGCATTGGCAGGAGGTCGGGGGTTGAGCCGTCATGCCCTGGAACCATACAAACGTTTTGGAGGCAACCCATGGATTTATCGACCATTGGCGTGGACGGTGGGGCCGACTAGTGCGGTAGCGACGGCAGCCGGACTGCTCGCCGCAACAGCTATGGCGCACTTGGCCCTGGCGACGCTGGATGGCCTGGTAAAGTGGGCATTTCATGCGTTGGCTCTGGCAGCGGCGTGTAGGAAACCTTCCAACAAGTATCCAGATGGAAACGGTGAAGACCGGTACGTCGGGGCACCCTTGCAAGAAGTCTAAGACGGTGGACGCAAAAAATTGCTCAGGCCATACCAAAGGTCCACGCAGCATCAGAAGTACAAATCCTTTCAGTACTATTCAACATCAGTTTATCATATCACGTATTGTTGCCTGCCATGTACAATACATGCAGTGTGAGTCAGAAAAAATGTCACATAGGTTCTTCCCCCATTAGAGATATTTCTGACACCCCTTCCTTATTGCTTCCCTTTGCTCCCCCTCATGTTCCTGGCCACGGCCTCCCTTCAGTTCAGCCTATCTTCCCTCGTTTTGAGTACGGGTCTCATCGGTCGATTTTTATGATTCCCAGCGTGGGTACGGAGCAATGAAAGAACACTCAACAATTCCACACACCGTAAGTTGTTCTCGATATCTGGTTGACATACTGTACGAAAATCTTGCTACATTTACTGGGTATACTAATTTTTAACTAAAGCACTGTGACGTTCAAGTTCAACGTCTCTGTCATTCATGTTTTTCCTCTTTGTCTCTGCTTGAACTCTCTTGCCGAAAAAGGCAGCTCCAACAAAGAACCCAATGCAGACCACGACGGTGGCAAGGATTGTGTTCATGAGGAACATGGGGTTGCTAACGATGACCTGGCCAATCGCAGGTGGGTACACATCGGGGCCGAGGGAGCTAGCAATGGTAAAGGCCGCGCCCATGCGACTGCTGATGGTCACAAATTGCTCCAGCCAGAGGAGACCCGTGGCATAGATGGATGCCATGCCAAACCCCAGCACACCGGCAATCGCCTGCAACAAGAAAAAGAGAGTCAAAAACATAATACCTCAGCAATAAGCTAACTAATGCGCTACCTGTCAGAAAAAGTTTCATTGCACAAGGTTGCACGTGCGCACTGTACTGCATAAATGTGCGTGTACTATGGTTTTTTTTACCTGGAGGACCTCGAATGAGTGCTCAGCAAAGAAGACTGCTGCGATGCCGCCCCCTAGACACAGGACGAAGCTCATCCACATGATTATGGACGGCCGGACTTTGGCGGCCGCAAAAATGGCAAGGACGCGCATCGTGGCAAAGGCTCCCCAGAAAACGGCAGTGACACGGGACCCCTGGACAGGGCTCAGCTGCAGTCTGCACTTGACTGAGAACGTGGTCAGGTAGATGCCGACTGCGTACTCCAAACCCACGTACAGGAAGAAGAACGTGCACAGCAGGAATACCAACGCTGTGACGGACAAGGAAGGGCACATCTTCTCCCTCTCTCTGGACCTGTTCAACTGCGTCAGCTCGTGAGTCACCCTGTACTTGGCTTCCGTCTCCAGCCTGTTGAGATGCTTCTTATGATGGGCAACAGCCTTCAGGCCGTAGAAAAGAAACCCGAGGGATATGATAATTGTGAAGCCTCCACACAGAGCAAAGAAGACTGCCACTGCAGAGTTGTCATGTCCCTCTGATGATTCCAAGTACTCCTCAATCTCTGACTTGTTCATACCCGCAGCTTCAAGTCTCTTCACCGTTGTTGCGTATGTCGACAGGAATGGCGCAGCCAAGACCGGCGCCAAGAAGGCCCCTAAAGCGAAGCTGGCGTGGATGCTATGCATGTAAGGGCCACATTCTCGGTTGCGCCAGATAAACAGACACTGCACGTTCCCCCCTGAATAAAATATGTCAGAGATTGACGTAATGGATAACGCACGGTATCATAAGAGTCCAAACCTGTGTCAAGCGACCCTCCTGAGAAGCCTTGGAGGAAAGCAACTGCGAACAACGCGTAGAGATGTTGAACGTGTGGGAAGATCGTGTACACAAGGCCCAGGACACAGGTGAACAGGAAGAGAAAGACGTGACGCAGGTGCTCATACTTATCCATGATGTAACCGGCTACAGACGTACATATCAATCATGTTAATGGCTACAGGCACTGTGGTGATATTTCGAAGCATTTTAGAAACTTACTCATAAATGCACCAAAGAGAGATCCTACTGACCCAATCAAAAAGAGCATAGAGATGACATCAACGGAAGTGTCGTAGATCTCCGTCAAGTCGAGGAGTGTGGGACCACGACCAGCTTCGCACACTCCCTGAGTAGACATAAATTCACCACACATGAATTACCCTTTCGGTTAGAGGCGCCATTACCAGAGTCAAGAATGATACGTTGATCAGGGCAGTTTGCATCAGCCTGGATCTTTGGGACGAGTCCTCGCTTTCGTTGGCGTCGTTTGAAGGCGAGGGAAGAACGGCACAATCAGCGCGGACTGCATCGTCGTCGACGCCACCGGAATCATCCTCGCAGCTCCTTTCGGGATTGTCAATTCCGTCACTCTGTTTGTCGTTCATGTCAGATGCTTCGACAGTTCCACAATGGGTTTAGTGCACCCGGAAAACCCATTTTTAGCTTGGTCAGCTGATCAGAAGAATCTGCAGCTGCTGGCTTACTGTGTTACAGTGTGCCTACAGGTAGCACAGTAGTACAGTGCGTACATTCCATACGTACCTAGGTCGCAGACCTGCCACAGACCATTCCATTCACTAGCAGCGCTCGCAAAAGCCTTCTCTTCTTTTGCGAATGTTTACGTAATTTATGGACGGTAATTTAAGTACAGCGAACCTTCAATACAGTAAAGACTTATGGACTGAGTGGTTTTTGCTATTGACCTGTTCATCGCACGAGACCTTTCAATACAGTAAAGTCATTTCCAGCTTTGACGGCACTCCATTTTATATCATGTCTTGCCATGTCAGTACACTTGCATGACAACTAGTAGTATGGTCATCACGCTAAGAAAATGATGAATTTCCGCGAATGATACTTGATTACCACATAATAAAGTTTGTGCCTCCAAGGATGAACCCCAAGTGAAACGGATGCAGCAGGGTGTTGCTGCTCGTCCTCTTGGCGAGTACATATCTCTGAAGCATTGAGAGAAGAGGGACTGAGACTTGGGAGTTGCATTGAAAGCAGTCCAGTCTTAGTGGTTGGAGTGCGTAATATCCAGGCAAAAGCAACACGCTTACGCATGTACTGCACGTAGTTGGAGCCGAGGGCAAAGCTGCCAGCAAGAGCTTGGACGTGCCGTATTGTGAGGATGTTGGCAAGCATGACTGCATTGCCGAGAAATGAGCATAGGTATGTCTTACACACGTCTTAAGCAACAATTATATATCCACTGTGCAAGCGCTGTGGTACGTTTGACAGTGGCCATTGCTGTACACGGCCGCATTTGCCCGCGAGGCCCCGTGGGGATAGTTGCGGACGTCCGCACGGCCGAGTCACCTCCAAGAAAGGCAGAGAGAGCCATGTCAGGAGGAGAAAATGGCGGCGACAGCAGCCAGCAAATGGCTCCTGCCTCTAGTCTGCTTTTGCAGCTTTATCGAGCAGCAGCCGCCAAGGCGAGCCCAGCGGCTTTCTCCAAAAAAAAAGTCGAGTGAAAAAGGAGTAGGCCCAGGATAGCGGGCAGACGCCGAGGAAGGAGAAAGCGGTAGCACGGCAGCATAGGCTGGAGTCGAGAAGAGGCCGCACAGACGGACTGAAGCGAAAAAGAAGCGTTAAGACGAAGAAGGCCTACCTCACGCACACACGCACGCACGCACGCACGCACGCATGCACGCAAGCCTGCACCGCGCAAGAAGAAGAAAAGAGCAGGCGGAAGAGAATCACAAGCGGAAGATTACGACAGCGCCGAGTTGAGGTCAGTCACGTAGGCTGACATCCTCGGCAAGGAGCTGCCAAGCACACCAGCTTGTGTGGGTCGGTCGGTCGGTCGGTCGAGCCATTACATCACACCGACTTCTAAGCACATCGTCGTCCTGACAAGGGTGAGCGTTATTTGGTCTGGAAGATCTCTTGTTGTGAGTGAGTGGCTTTTCCACCACCCGTCAAGAGTAGAGAGAAGAATGTCAATCTGCGGGGATTCTTCCCCATCCCCCCTACTGCTCGTGTCTTTGTGCGTCCACGTAGACAAAGACGGTGCGATAATTGGCCGGCGACTTTTTATCCTCACCCCATTCACTCCCCGTTCTTGTCCCTTTTGGGCGAACCCAGCGTTTCGGAAGTGAAGCGCTGGTTTCGCCTGAATAAGGAGGGCGGCAAAAACGACGCTCTCTTTCTTCTCCTCGTGGGAGGCAAAAAGTATTGAGCACGACGACGTGGCGAGCTGCTGCAGCAGCAGAGCCGGCGTCTCCCAGATAGTTGGTGTCCTGGTTTCGAGCCAGGAGCCATCATGACGCAGTAACTTTGGCACTGTTTGTGCCAGACGTCCTCAGCATACAAGTACAGTCGCTGCTGCAGGACGTGCGCGAAGGTGCTTCATTTTCAGCATCACTCGCATATGGACCAGTGAGTTGCTTCGCATTTCCTCCCCTTCTTCGTCCTCCTAGGCAACAGTGAAGTAAACCGTTGTCTCCGCATTTAAGCCCGGCAGGTAAACGGACACCCGCTTTACGCGGCCTCCTCTCGTTCAGACTTTTGTGCCACCGCAGCCGCAGCAGCCGCAGCAGCCGCAGCAGCCGCAGCAGCCGCAGCAGCCGCAGCAGTCGCAGCAACCGCCGGTGCCGCCGTCGTTGCCAAGGTCGGGATACAAGTATGTCGCAAACACATACGCGCGCGCTACGCGTGTGAGTGTGTCTGTCAGGCACTGGAGTATGCGTACTGTAGGCTCAGTCACGTACAGCCCCAAAGGAGGTTCCGCCCAGACCCAGAAAAAGGTAACAACAGTACAATTTGGAGTTTCTTACGCAAGTAATTTCTGTTGCAACTTTTGGGGAAGTCCGCCTTAGGTAAGGGGAAGAAATGGGTGACAACTTCTACTCTGTTGTCAGAGAGTACAGCTAGTACAAAAGAAGGGACTTTGGTGCAAGGAAGTAAAGCATTCAGAGCAGGACAGTTTCGTCACATGCCACCCGTCCCTTCACACACACCGGCAGGTTGGTAGCCCAAACCGCACTAATGCAAGCTCGCATGAGGTTTGACGCAAAACTGTCCCTTTACTGTCCTGTTTGATTTACTGCGTGTAGAAAGTATGAAACCTCGTTATATCTGTATTGCACTCAAAACATGACCATCAATGCCAAAACACGACTATAAAGTAACCTTATAGCCCTGTTTGACTGCCCGCTGCCTCACAGCGTTCTACCAATGTACTGTACATATTTTCTTGGTCTGGAAATTTTGCGTGAAGTAACAAAATCGTAAACGATATTTTCCTCCTTTGGCCTGAGGTTTTGACCTCTCTGAGGACACTTACTACGTATATTGTCCTCGGACTTCTGGCCTCAGACTACATACTTCGCAGAAAGGCCCCGGCCTGTCCGTCAAAACTCGATAGGAGGAGTGCTACATAATATATAGGTATATTTACTACCTGAATGAGCCATATGCGCCACAGCAACAGGAAACACCTACGTGCAATACGTGTGTGAGCTCGCCCGCCTCCTTTATTTCTCTCTCCATTTTACGTCGCCGCATCCTCCTCCTAGTGTATTCACATCCTGTTTTCTCTCTAACGCCCACCTTTAATAAACTCGTTACCCACAGCTGCAGTGAAGACGAAGCTGCAGAGTCATGAAGATCCGTCCCAACGTCTACATCTACTGAGTGATGTCCTCGTCCGTGCTAGGTGGCGGCAGCAGCGGCGTACGTGAGTCTGCCGCTGAGCGACAGCACCGCCGCATCGTGGCGGCAGCCGCCAAATACGACCACCACCCGAACCTTGTCGTCCCGGTCGAAGGTATGACGAGTAGGCGACAGCAACAAGTGGCAGCTGGCTACTACCATCACCAACATCAAGAAGGAGGTCGTGAGAGCCAATATCGGCAACATCCGTCTGTCAGGCTGTCCTCGGCCACACCGTCCTCCTCGGTGACGTCCTCGACGACGGCTGCACAGGAGATGGAGGAAGCGAGGGAGAGAATTTCCCCTATGCGCGGCCCTGTCGTCGAAAAACAAGGAGGCAAGACCTCGAGGGATGTCCAGCAATGCTTTACGGATAGAACAAGTAAGTTGAGGATATTTTTATCATTTCCCAGCTGACTTGAAGTCTCTGCACCGGCGCTGTCATGCTGTCCATACACAACATGCGCATGTTCCACGGGGTGTCATTGCAACAACTGGGACCAAAACTTGTGAGGTTGAACGGCCGATGATGCATTTGCAGTACCTTTATGGAGTCCGCAGCTGTGTGTGTAACTGTGCACGAACATCTATGAGTGATCAATTGATCCAGGGGACCCCGTAGTAGGAATACGCACGCGTAGACGAGAGTCGATCCAGCATAGGAAGATTGTGGGCATACATACAACGCCGTGTGCACACTCAGCATATGTACACACATGTGTACGCTAATTGTGTGCATGCCGCAGAAGTAGCGAAGAAGTCGACGATATGCATGCATACATAAGGGGTATGAATCACGTCTGTGTCAGCAACTGCGTCACGTGATCAATACTTTTCGCAACGCCCACATGAAACGTCGAATGCAACTTGCTACCAGTAGGTTTATATGTGTGAGTTATACCGATCCTCAGCCATTTCTTTCTTTCGTTACTCAAGACCGCAACAAGATGGAGCGGGGGATCTCCAAAGCGTCCGAGAACGAACTATTGGTGATCCAAGCGAGGAACCAGGTGGAGAGTCAGTTCCAGCAAGCAGCCGCGGTGGTCGGGAGCGCCAGCAGTCCGGACTCTCCGGACAGCGGCAGTGGCGCCTTCGTCTCTGGCGCCAGTGGCGGCGGCGGCGGCTTCATCGACACCCCACTTTACACTTTCACGCTTCCAGATTTGACCGTCTATCCCGGTGAGTCGGTGCGCATGTACGAACACGTGTGCAATTGAGAAGAATGTCTCCTTACAATTCCACAAGTGTTGAATTGAGAGAGCAAATATGTCACCGGGTCATATTGGTCCGCATACGTACGGTAACTGCAGGTCGGTTCGTAACAAGATTCGCTTGAATGAGAGTCGGTCCCCAAAACGTAATTTCACGCCTTAGTAAACAAGACCGGATGAACAAAAGATCTGCCGTGGTAGAATCGCTTGATTCAATTGGCAACATTCTTGCCTGTTTTGTTACTGAGTGTCTTGACTAGATACCTGGACGTAAAAAATGACTTCAGTCAATTGTACCTTTTAGGCGATTTTTTCCGTCATAAAATCCATGGAGCTGTTTTCACTGCCACAAGTAGTTGAGAACAAAACCATCCAAAATAACATCTCTAGTTAAGACTTACGGTACGCTATGGAAATTCTGGAAAGACAAGACACCATGGGAAATTCTATTGTCATATGTTCAAGTTAGGTTAGGTTACTTTAAGTCCCATCATTTTTCTGTCAGAAAGACTGTGCGTAGGACGTTAACTGATGGTGATGTGGCCTCTCGTACGCCGTAGCTATGTGTATAGCACACTTCAAAAGTTCTTGACAAAGTAATCTCTCTACAGAGGACTTCCGAGGCTTTCTGGAGAAGGATCTGATTGAGCTGTCCTCGCTCATCTCATTGGAGCAGAGTGGCAGACTCAACTGGTGGGCAGAGACGGGTACCTCACAAAGGCTATGGCCGCTGGCTACAACCGGAGATGGAAATTGCCTACTTCACGCAGCATCCCTAGGTATTTCGTTAAAGCAGAAACTCCATTTTGGTGAGCAGCTTTCAACACAGACAACTGACATGTCCGCAGTGCTTGCATGTGCAACACTTCGATAGCAACAGTGCCCATATTGTATGCATGCAACGTTTTGTGCGCGTTCAACAAGAGCAGAGTGAACTTTATCATTCGTGATCACTCGAGCAAGTACGACGTACACTGACCGTGATCACGCTTACAGGGGAAAAAATCAGTGTGGCACCTATGTTTCCTGTGGGTGTTTATTGCAGACAATGACGTGACTTGAGCTAAGCTAAGTCCTGGTCGAAAGTGCTGCCCACCTCCCGTAACATTCTGTGAATTGTGAGTCTTTATGGCTATACAAATGAATTCCGCAAAAGGGTCCAATTAAAGTTTGGACTTTTGTCTACTGTCAAAAAACAGATATACAGACAAAATGTAATGCACAGGGTGTGTATTACATTTTGTCTATATGTCTGTTTTTTGCCTATTGTTTATTCTCAAGTGTCATACGAATCCAGCAATCCAGTATGATCAATCTCCTGGAGACTAAACAGGCAGTACTTTCGACCAGGACTGTACTTCTATAGAGGGTGGGTGCACCTTGCACATATGCTACACTGACTCGTGTGGAAATAGCGACGTGTATGGAAGGGAGAAGTGGTGCTGGTGTGCAAAACGCATCCACAATATGATCATTAGTGGACGTAAAAATTTTGCATAAAAATCCTGCCCTCTTTTGATTCAATCAAAAGATGCATCGTTTATGTCCTCCACGACGACCAGCCTTGATCTGAGCTCATCGTGAACACGGAATAAATGGCCCATACTTCAGTTAGCAACCCATCCTCAAACGTATCTTACAAGTTACGGATCTCAAAGTTGTGATATCATTCAAAGTTACCATATTTTTCTTGCTTTGACTGAGTTTGGCCGACCGAGATCTAGCGAACTCGAAGTTTCCAAGGGACTCCAAGTTATGATAATTTTGCCTGTGACTGACGACTTTGTAACATCGAGGCTCGACTGCATCGGATGCTCTTTTCTTCTTACTAGAGTACAATACTCTGCTCCCAATTCCTGGCATAATTTTGCAGTCCTTGCGGGCTCTGCACGGCCAGCGAGCAAGATGACTGTTCAGTGCTGCCGCATTATGTCGACTTCATATGTACGTACAGGGTGCTACCTACTCAGCTTAACGTTTTGATGCACGCTTTGCAGGTGCCTTTCACAGCAATGCGACTTGTTCAATTTCATCAAAAACAATAAGGCCGGCGAGTAGAGGCTCAAACCACGGATCTCGTACGAGCGTTTACGTGCAAAGTACATGTGCAGAGCAGCTGACTCACCATCTCCTGTTACAACCTCGCTGCGGTAGCGGCATTTGGCACTGCAACCTAGATGCACATTTTCGCTATTTGTAATATCAACTGACAAATTTTTTGCCAAGGAGGCTGGTCTAGAGCTGCCAAAATCCCAGAAACTGGTGCACGGACGTTGTAGCAGGGCATTGCAACATACTTTTTTCTGTTTCGAACTACAGATACGACACTTTTCCAGAAAGTATCGCCGTGACACTTTTTGAATCGACAGGCCCAAAGCCAATTTTTTGTTATCATCCAGGGTGATCTAGCTTAAAGTGCAAAATATCGTCTGACCAACGATAGAGGACTTCACGAATCATCACAGACCAAGCAGACTTTGTCACCTGCCTCAACGAAAGCAGTCTACTGCTCTCCATTTTCCACACACTTTTTCAATCCACGGAACATTTTTTCACTGCTTTCCCAGAGTTTTGTTTATCCAGTGAAATTAATCTTTTGATGAAATTGATAGTGGGAGCATGAATCTATGAATACAGAACAATCTGTCTGAAATTTGTCCTCAATTCAAACCTTTTTTCACTGATCCCCTCCCAAAAAGGTAGAAACTGCTGGTAAAACTAGCTGGATCGCTCTGTATAAAAACAGCAAAAATGGTGATTTGGGAGTCAAATTTTCTGGTGGCCTTTAAAAATTTAAATGTCTGCATCATGCCATTTCTCTTGTAAACGCTTTTATATATCAAACGTTCTAGTGTAACTGTGCAGCTGTCTACAGTCATTGAGCAACGCTGCATTATCATAAAAAAGTCTAAGCATCCATAACTTTTAATGAAGAGTAGGGTTTATTTTAAGAGTATTATGATGCTACTAGAAACACTCAGGGCGCGCGCAGCAATGCTTCTTTCTGATGATGTAGTTCAAGGAGGAAATTTCAAATATCGTATGGCCCTATCGTTTTCTTTGCTTTGTGCAGGGTGAGCGCTAATTTGTTTTGATCGTCACTCACCACTTTGAATGAGCACAACAGTGACTCAATGTGTCCGGCCACCTCAGAAACATGGAGAGGAAGGAGAAATATTTCTCGTGAATATTTTAAAAACAAAGTCGTGTAACTATTTAAAGATCATATGAACATTTGCCGAAGGTGAACTGGAAGTTCGGAGTAAAAGTCAAGTAAAAGCCTCCCACCTGATACCAAACAACATAAAGCTAAGGTGAAGATCACCCATTTTAACCCTGTCAACCATGTTTATTCCAGGTAGACATTATTAAAATTGATAAAAAGTGGCCCACGATCAATGCGCGCACTGCATTTGTTTTAGCCAGATGATTATTTTCACCATTCTTAAAGTGTAATGTGCATTCTTTGACGTTGAATGACATACGGAAAGGAATCAATCTCTAGATTGTAGTCAATCTCCTAGATCCTGTACTTTCAGATACAACCTCTTCAGATTCAAAAGACGTTACATCTCAATATGCGAATGATACAACGAACGCAATTCTTTGAGTTTTCAGCGTTTAAGTTCAAAGTCCTGTGAGTGTCCTGCGTTCGGCGTTGGAAAATCCGATAGCATTCTGAATGCTGCATTGTATCGAACGTGCGTAAGTTGAATATGCAAAAAAGCCCGCCCCAAAATGGCTAGCTAAATTTCTCTTATCTTGTCAGTGTACGGTGCTTCCGCCTAAGTAATCGTTTCGTGACGAACGACTTTGTTTTTCCCTTCTTGTCATGACCAAGGACAGTTTCAGCGATTTCTGAGTCATAGACCTCGACTGGCACAAAAATTGCTTTCAATTGATGTAAATCTCACTTCAAATTGTTCGCCAATGATAGAGCGATGATTCTGTTCTTTTAAAGCTACTTCGCGCGCACCCTGTACGATGTACGTGCATACATGCTTTGCCAACTTTGCTTTTCCCGCTCACCTATGTGTGCAAGTTGAAGACCTTCACGTGTATTTACAGGCATGTGGGGCTTCCACGACCGTCTTCTGACCCTTCGCAAGGCCCTGCACACGTTCCTGACTTGCAGTCAGTCTGCTGCCGCCATCTATCGGAGGTGGAGATGGCGAAGCCACCTTCAGAACTATTTGCAGTGCGGCTTGGCGCTCAGCGAACGGGAGTGGGCGGATGAATGGAGGTTGGTGTCCTAACCTCTTGTGATTTATTGTGTGCTATAGCGCAGAGTACGCAAATGAGGGAGCGTATGCAGAAACGGTACATGCGTCTTACTGTTCAACTTGGTCACTTCAAGGGACACCGGACAGGAGATTCATGGCGCTTCTCTTATAGGTGTGTGCTAAGGTTGGCCTCATCTGAGCCCCGTCATGGTTCGGAGTCGTCTTCCTCCGCCGCTGACATGATGTCAACCTCGTCTTCCGCCTCATCCACGTGTTCTTCGTCCTCGGCCTCTTCCACCTTGAACGGTAAATCACGACGCCTCTCACGGTTGAGTGCAGCCGGATTTATGGCCACAGCCGGAGGCGGTGTCGATGGCGGAAAATGTAGCGAAGGCGGTGATGGCGGCGACGTTCAGCCTCTATATGAGAGCCTAGAAGAGGTGCATGTGTTGGCTTTGGCCCACATTCTCAGGAGACCAATCATTGTGGTGGCAGACACCGTGTTAAAAGTACGTTAAGTACACACTGGCAGAACACTATGTCATTTGCAAGAATGCATCAAACCTGAAATTCATTTCATGTATCGCTACATCTAGGATATGAACGGCGAGGCGCTGGCCCCCATCCCTTTTGGCGGCGTTTATCTTCCATTCGAGTGTGATCCCGCCGATTGCCACCGCAGTCCACTCCTCCTGACCTACAACGCAGGTCATTTCTCAGCACTGGTCTCAATGCAGATCACTCCATCAGGAGATGGCGGGGCAGAAAATCCATGGATACCAGGTCAGAATTGATGACATTTTTGTCGGCGGAGCACATTGTAACGTTACCACGCATATATCGTTAGGTACCAATTGTGCGAGCGTGCACGATTGCAATAAGTTGTTCCTTGTCTCCACGCAGCTGTGATCCCTCTGACCGACTCCGAGCACGCTCTACTGCCTCTTCACTTTGGGGTAGATCCAGGCACTGATTTTCGCTGGGGCCGTGATGAATTCAGTCAGGATAACCTGCAGCGACTGCGACAAGTGGAGCAGACCCAGCACCTGCAGCTCCTGCACGAGTATCTGGAGGTGGTTAAAGTGGCATTGCCAGATTGTTTTCTAGATCCCAGCCTGCTGGCAGTGGAAGACCAGGAGGGATATCATCAGCACCCTCAAACGAGGCCTTCGCGGGGTGGCAGCGGAGTGGTTAAGCAGTTCGGGAGCTTAGGGAAGAAATTGAAGAAGAATTTGGGCAAGCTGACGAGGAACGGATCGCTAAACAAGGGTTCGTCTTCAAGGAGGCATCAGACTTCCACCACGGTGACAAATTCCACAATGGTCCAAAGAAGGGTGGTCTCCGGCAGCCAACCTTACATTTTCGCTGCTTTCATCCACGACGACCGACCCCTGCCCTACCAGAACGAGATGGTGGAGAATTATCTGCAGGTACTTGTGGACTACCACAATATACAATATACGCAGAATGACTTAGACAGCTATGATACTTACTAAGGTACTCACATTGCAACGAATGCATACGGTACGCGTAGTGTACGATTTTCCTTTTAGGAGGCTCGTCGTCGCTTCGAACTGGACAAGGAGCTGAAACGTCGGCAACGCGAAGAACAACTGGAGCTGGAGGAGAAGCGTAAACGCGAGATCTTCCTGAATGGCGGCTATGCCAACTGCGCCACACCGGGTTGCACGGGGCGCGCCAGCGCCAACACCTCGCACTTCCTCTGTCAGATTTGTCTCGACGAGCAGAACGGCACTCAGCAACAGAGCGCACCAATCGTGTATCACCGAAAGTCCAAGTTCTACGTCAATGCCAGCGACAACGAAGACGGCGGAGGAAGAAGATTGGACCTTTTTGACTATCACGACAACCAGATCCTTCAGCAGCACCCAGCGCCAATGAGAGTGGCACTTCCACCCTCTGATAACACCTCGGGCAGTGCTGGAGTCATGGACCCGGAGGAGTACCGCCCATGCCAATCGCCCGGGTGTGAGTTTTTCGGCACCCCAGAATTAGATTTCCTCTGCTCCAAGTGCTTTCTCCAATTGAGCTCCAGAAATTAGGCTTCGTTCTTTTTAGTCCTGAGCAAGAGTTGCGGGACATGATGCACTTAGTCAAAAAATTAATATTAGGCACAAATCTCTTCGTCCACCGATAATGAGTAACAAGAAGCAGCCAAATTGTCAGAATTAAGGATCATGCAAAGGAAGCGAGAAGTATGGTACTGCATGACGCAAAATGGTCCTCAGTACATATCTGCGTACAGTGTACGGTATAACTCACATTTTGCGTATAAAGCACCGGTCGTATTAGAGTAGCTTAAGTACGCATCGGTATTCATTGTTAGTGCATACAGTGATAAAGAGATCCCAAAGTTATACACCAAGTGACAGAAAAAGGTCCTGAATTTTCCCCCTCCCTCTCGCCCTCTAAAACATACGCATGATATACATTGTATGTGTAAGTGTGCCAAGTCAGAATTCCATGTACAGTACGTAAAAATATGGATGGAACTTCAGACTCAGAATGATGAGCAGTTCCTATGGTGTTTCAATAAGCTCCAATAATTCAATCCACCTGCGGCATACTCCACCAGGTCCTTGGGGATGGATATTATGGGGAAAAATACTAACTGGACATTTTGTGTAAGTCGCAAAAACAAGTACGATGCTACCTAAACTGTACGGTCAACGTGGGTACAGTACTCTGGGAATAGTGATGTCAACGCTACCTACTTCTGTATACGCTATATCCTACCTTAAGAACAGTAAATAGGGGAATCGTTCGCTCTGAAGAAAGAAACAGGAGAGATTTAAGTCGAAGGTTTGTAAGGAAGGGCTCAGAAATGTTTCGAGACTTACACAATAGGTACTATCATGTACTAATATGCAAGCTAGAAGTGATTTTTTTCCATGGTCCTATTGGGCGTTTCCACATAACCTAGTCAAGATATCGTGTATTTTTGCTAAAATTGCGAGCACGTGTATTTTTCAGCATGCTACTATATTATTACATACATTGTACTACACACGCATACACGTAATAGGAGTTCTGTTATCTCTAGTTTCTCAGTTTCCAAGATCAGTTCTTGCTCCTGGTGGAAGGATTGTCCTCCACTGAAATCAGAAATCACTCTGTAACGATGCAATGTGTTTGTTGGTTTGGTTTACTACAAAGCATATTATGGATATTTTGACCGTGTATCATCAACATCGGGTACGCACACCAAAAGATTGTGCTGTTCTATTCTTATGAATAAATCCTATTGAAACAGTGTGCTCTTTCGTGGTCCCACATGCTCGCAACCCTCGCTAAAGATATTTTGTGACTGTAAACGCAGGATGTCATTAGCCAGAACCGTCCTCCATGAAAAAAGTCTTTGAAGAAAGAAATGAGCAGGTGTTTTCTCTTTTTCTCCGCAACTTTCGTCGCCTCCAGACCACTTAATTCATGGAGATCTCTTGGGTGGAGATTTTGCGTAAGTAAAGTAAGTAACGCCACTTTTCCTCTGATCTAAGATTGATGGGAAACTATGATTTTTGCGCGATATTTTACAGAGCTATGTGAGAACACTCATCTTACCGCAAGCAGCGTGTCTCACCTGGGTAAAAGGGATCTCACAGCTTCAGATCTCACGCTTGCTGCTATTTCTGTTCGTCTGTTTTCCTACTACCGGCAGAGTAATTGGCCGGATCCAGTGTGCCCTCTGCTTTTTGGCTTCATTAGGCCGTCAAGCAGGGTTAATGACTTAATGATAACATTCATGATGCCAAAGTCGCATTCTCTGGCACATGTTATGCACACACAGTAGTTTAGAAAAAAAGGGGGAACAATAGATCTTTGATGGGTCAGGGATGACTGCACTGAAGCAAAATACGTACGTGCACGTACTAGACATGCACGTACACGTTGCAGTGTATCTGGTGGTCATCGTCGACTCCTTGTCAAGGCCTCCGGATGGTAGTAATTATATAATGAATGTATCAGTATGAAATGGATGGTTCCTGCTGCTCGTTATAAATAGTCTAACTTAGTTGGTGCAGCCTAGAAATCTTCAAAGGTGGCACCTTCAAGGCAACATTCTTCAAAACCGCCTGGCACGCGCAGGTACAAGGAAACAGTGAAAAGTGATGAAGATTGGCTTGGCTCATATGTACTGTCAGTGCTGAGTGAGGCACGGAACGAAGCATAGAAATTAAGTAGCAAAACCACCTTCATCGTGCAGAAGTTTTCGCAAGGGAAGGACAAAAAACTGCTGAAGACTCCATTTTTTAGCTCATCTTTCACGGTTGGGGTCTTCTCGAGTGAAAAATTATTCTGAACGCCTCCGTATGCGAACAGGGAGTTGAAAATGACGACAAAAGTGCTATGCGAAAGTTACGACAATCTGCATCCAAAGAGATACGTGTGGTTCTCATTCGTTCTGCAACCATATACACGGCTATTGGTGGCAAATTGCTGATCAGGCTCAATTCCAGCGGCATCTTTAACACGACTACGCAACTTTTTACACACGCACTTACGCATATGTGCGTATGTGAGGTGTGCAGTGAGCATAAACGTCACAGTCGAACGTAAATAAGGACTGACGTAGTGGTGTAGAGGCGTACGCTGTACAGGTTCGGGCCCTTTTTTACTTTTGCCTCGTATTCTTCCTGGACACGAATTTCGAATTAGACCAAGAAGGCAGTTGGAAAAGTTTGTCAGATCAAAGATCTCTTTTGGCTGGCGCAAGAGGAAGAAGAGAGGGCGATAACATTTCCACTGTACGTCGGAGATCAAATCATTTTTAACTCTACCTTAAGCTCTCGCACGCTCCCCTTTCCACTTTTTGCGCTGATCACGCTTTTTGCCAAATTCCGAATAGGCCTGCCTGCTCGTGATGACAGCAAAAAGTGACGGCGACGTTGACGACGACGAGAATAAAGGATCATTTCCGCGACTGATGGACAGCGTTTATTCTTCATTAGGTATTTACACATGTACAAGTACATACATAAAAGTACCTCGTTCTCGTAGCGAAGAGCGAAGCAAGGATGAGTGACAACTCTCTACTCTAATGGGGGAAATCTCTTTACGTCTTCATAGACTTTGGATCATGCGCATAACCTATCAAGTTTTATGCTACGGATGGTCATGAAGAATATGAGTAGAAGGCGGTTCATAACAGGATGCACATAACGTGCACTGTACGTGCGTGCTACACACGCACGTAGAATGCACACACACCTAATATACAGGGGCAAATTTAGACGAAGTCATTGATGCAACTCGCTGGGATCACAGTTGTGTTTTTTAATAGAGCATCCGGGCGGATTTTGAAGCCGGGGCGACGCTAAAGAAGTGGGAATGATGAGTTAGTTTCCTCTCGTGTTCTACGTCCGACTATTCCTCAATGGCTGCGGCGGAGTCGAGCAAATCGTCGCAGGATCTTGATTTAGGGGTGGAACGCCTGCAAAAAGAATAGTGAATTGATTTCTTTCTGTTCCAGAACCACTTGCTACTGCTACTTCTCTTTCAAGGTAACTAGCAGGTTGAATTTGAAAAGTTCCTCCCACATGAAGGAAAACATACTTTTTTCCACTTTCGTAGCCAGCCCCTTGGTCCAACTCCTCCAAATGCTATGCAGCAGACACTGAAAAAAGTTTTTGTTCGCCCCAGTGTTTGCCTACTGGGCCAAGTGGTACAAAATCATGTGTGGTCCCCTCAAAGTTCCAGTAACCAAGGAGGGTCTGAAATTAATTTCTTCCATACCTAAACGAAAAGCGCCGAGTTCTGCAGCGGTCCTTTTTTCGTCTCTATTCTCGTGGTGCTTTCAAAGGGCTGTGTGCTTACAAACCCAGCTATTAAAACACTCACTCTTGAACATAATTTTGTGTTCTGTGCATATTATGTCGCACCGCATGTCTCAAAACTGGTGGCAAATAGTCGGCAAAAGTTGCGCGCTGCTTATCCAACCAACAGTTGCCAGAATTAGTCGTCCGATTTCTTCCCACAGCGTGAAAATGATCTTTTTGGCCACCTTAACTTGGCAAATGCACCACTTGCCGAAGACACAAACTGGAGGCCATCTTTTCATTCAGCGAGATTTAAACACTCACCTTTTCAACGGGTCAAGTGAGAGTGACAAACGAAATACAGACAAGCTTCTACATGGTCACAATATTTGGTAGAAACCTGACTATATCGGAGACTCTTGGACCATGGAGGACGTTGTATGAAGTAAAAAACGTCATCGGGTAGTATGACCATTCAGTATTGCAAGTTTTCGACTGGGCTGAAGCTGTACCAATGGGGTCCAGAATCTGCTCTGAGTGTTCTGGTTCGTGTACAGACGCAGGCCGCCATTTGAAGTTAGTTTTGAGACATGGTGCTCATCCCCACTGTACCAATTGCAACAATTACCCGCTCCTGCTGCTGCTACTGCCTCCTGTGCTCCCAGTGCTGCCCGGCGACCCCAACAGTTGGTTCAAGTTTCCCGACAAATTGCCATTATTGCTCGTCTTATTGTGGCCTCCGTTTCCTGTGCTGTGCGCGGTTGTGGAGCTGCTCCTTCTCCCCAGATGCAGGACGACCGAGCCCGAACGGATGCGCTTAAAAATGGCTATGGCTTCCTCGTGGCTGAGGCCGTGCAACAGCTCACCGTTGACGGACAGGATTTCGTCACCTAAGAGAGACCAGGTTAATGCGTACAAGATGGTCTCATGAATCGCCCCTTCCTCACCTTCCATGAGTCTGCCATCCTCGGCCGCTTGCCCCGTGGGCAGGATAGTCTTTACAAAGATGCCCATGCTCCCTTTTGGCGAGTCGCGACCGCCTACTATACTGAAACCCAAACTTTTTCTTCCCTGACCCTTCTCGAAGACAATCGTGTGGTACGTGCAAGAACCGCCAGTCCCACCACCGCAACCGGCCGCCAGGCGCGCTTCCGCCGCGGCAGCGGCCGCGGCTAATTTGGCCGTCATTCGCGGCTTGCGGGGCATGGTGCAGAACTGCGAGGAGGACGACGGGGGTGAGACGGGCAGTATCCTCGTCGGCTTGATGTTGCCGCTGTCGCCTATTCTGATGACGGTGGCGCTGAACTGTTGCTGTTGTTGCGAGTCAGGTCTGAGCGGCACGCCACTGAGATTGATCAGGTCTTGCTCGTCGTGGAGGGCCAGGAGACTCAAGGGCTGCTCGCTCGCCGTCCGTAGCTCGTCCAGATTCTCGTAGGCTGGCGGCATGGCATTGGCCGCGGTCGAGTAAGTCCGTCGAGCCACCACGACGTCCACATCGGTTGCGGCGGCCACGGCCTTGACGCCGCTGTTGACGCCACATGCTGCCCGCAACACTGCCTGGGCCTCGGCCATGGGGAGACCACGGAGACGTCGCCCGTTCACGTTCACGATCTCGTCACCGACTGCAAGTCGACCATCCCTGGAGGAAGAAAAACAGACGTATACCGTGTCTGTATGCACAGTTTTTCTTGTACGTATATCTCGCGGATTTTTGCACGTTCTGTTCGCAAATTGGTGCATCAGAGCAGTGCATCCGTACATGAACGCGCTGCATATAGTGGATAATGAATGGCTAAATCATCATTCACTTGGCAGTAAGGCATGACATCTTTGATTCACTCTTCAAGGGTGGCCAACAAGACAAGAGAATTCGATGTGAATTCCATGTGACCGTGTGCCATGAAGCAAGCAAGCGAGAGAGACTAACGGGTCTTGGCCGCCGAGGCTTTGCCAAAAATTCCTTCGTCGCTAGGCCACGTCTCCAAAAAGGCCTATTTGAGGGAGAAACGCATTCCTTTCTTGTCAAGTGGTCGATGAGAAGACTTTTGCATGACCAACACTCAGTTCTGTAGGCGTACAGGTAGGTGGGTGGGCAGGCTGGGAGGCAATGCGAGCCATTGGTGTGCGGGGAAAGTTAATTCTACTGTGCCCATTTCCCAATAGTCACGTAACCCACCAATGGTACATACAAGAACGAGCGCGTTTTGTGCAGTCTGCACGTATTGGCATGGATGTTAACTGCAGCGAAACAATGGTCGAAATTCCACCCAACCAATAAATAGTTTCAGTTCGATCGATCGACCTTCTTTCCTCACAAAATCGATCTCTTCCGTTAACTAACGCCCCTGCAACACTACAGAGTTTGCTTAATTTTGTGTTCCGACGCTCACAGACCTTGAAGAGGGGTGGTGGGATTTTTGACAGCAAAACTGCCTGTGTGTGTCCCAAAAGATGGGCGAGTCAAACTGCCCACACGCGCACCCATGTAGTGGGGTCGAGCGTAGTGCAGAAGTATAAGTGCAAGAAGCAGTGAAATCACCGTATGTTCTTCAGAGTTCAAGGGCTCTACTCGAGTGATGTTTAATGGATCTGCAACACGATAAACACTTTATCCTGCTGTTCTGTCTCTCCTTTGGGCGCACGCAAACCCCCTGAATGATGGTTTTTCTTTTTTGTTCCTCAGACGCAGCAGTTCTACTGTACGTACAGAGGATCTATTGTACGAGTACAAACTCCAGAGTCGACGACTTTGTGCACTGCTGAAGTGGATCTAGAAACTCTGCTCCTTCGCTATTGTGACAACACAGGCATTCACTTGCGTTCATCTCGAGTAGGTCGGTGTGTGAAGCGCAGCATGCACGGTGCACTTCTCTGAGTGTCAATGGCTCACATGCATACTACAGTGTACGTAATAAGCGAGGAGAGGTGATCTCGGCCACCACATTACCAATGCCGAGTCATCTTTTTTGTATGAAAAAGGTCCCACAAACTCATTTCGTGTTCTCCTAAAAAATTTCTGTAGTCATTGCTTAGGTATTACTACTGCTATAATACCGCACACACGCTACACTAACATACGTGGGGAGGCCATTACAACCACGTCTCTTATGCAGCTTGCGTCATACGAGGTGGTGGTCTGAAACAATGAGCCACATCAGACGCATTCAATCCGTAACTGTCCCGGTGCACAAAGCGCAAAACGAATTGACCGTGCAAGAATAAATTCTCATGCTGAGATGGACTCTTTCTCAAGTATTCGTTACAGGGTTATACTATGCATTGAGCGACACTGCAGCCGGGCGTCCGCTGGACGTAGGAAAGTGTGACCGAGCCTTAATTGAAGGCTCAAGGTCGTGGTTGGCGGGATTTTATATGCTAATTCTTATCACCAGTCGGTGTGACCAAATGCATAAAAATGGACACCAGAAGCACCGTGACTTCACACGTGTGGTGTCCGGAGTAGGCAGGCCTGGACCAGACATTTGCTCAATTACCTCGCTCGGTATGTACTGCACGGACGTACGTACATACTGAAGCGCAGATACGACTGCAACGGTTAAGTAGTGGCCTTATTCTCCTGCCGTTGAATAAAGAGGTGCACTGATGGTTTCAGGAATCTTCTCTATGTGCTGCAATTTCTAGACTACGCAGCAACTTTGCACCAATGCCATGCTTTGGGCCTATTTTCCCCCCTGTACGTAAAGTCAATCGATTTCGAAGAGAGATATACGAGGAAATAAAATGCAGGCAAGAGCATTTTGCGTCAAAGGTTTACAGGTGCTGTAAATACTTTGATCGAAATCACACGACACGATGAAATGAGATTGCGCGAGAACACGATATCTCAGTCACTGCGAGTGACCGCGTATGGTCTGTACTGTACGTGAGGTAGGTGTGGCTTTGTAAATATACACTACAAAGGACAAGATTGCAATCTTCGACCTGAAAAACCACAGCTCGGTATTCTTTCACCGAACAGTGGGCGTTGGTTGTTGGCCAGTCGTTGGTAGGTCGGAGCTATTTAGTGTACGTATAAATTACAGCAACTTGGTGAGAATTGAACCAAGACTTAAGTTCCGCGTCACCAGAGCCGCATGAACACACACACATGTACGCTCTGACAGCGTTACTAACAGTAGTAACAGTCCTGGTTAGGGATGAACCTCCAATCTTTCCATCAGGCGTCCGGACGTGTTCGCTGCTTCGACTGCTTCATGTCGAATGCGCGTCGCATCAGTAAAGACACGATTGAACGACGACGGACGCATCGTAATGGATTTTTCTAACCATATGTGTACCTACGTCCTACGTAGTGTACATATGTGTCAGAAATAATAGTGTACTGTACAGTATACCTGTATCGGCAGGGTGTCTGTCTGGCTTCGTTGCGTCATGATTACGCATGAGAGAGAGGAAGAAGAAAAAGTCTCATTATCTGGTGCGTGAGATTGTACGTAGACACGGAATAGAGGCACATCCACACATTGATTGCACGAGTAGGCTCATACGTACTTATTATTACTTTTTTTTCGAAAACTGCAGTCATGCATATATCTCTTCAGACAGCTCTTGTTGGTATGCTAGAGAACTTGAGCATGAATAAGATAGCATCAATGGAAAAAGAAAAAGGCTGTGCTGAAGAGCAGGTGCACAAGCACGCACGCACGCGCGCACGCACGCACACACGCGGCAGCCATTTCCCCTTCCGTCCCGTATTTGGCGTTGTTTCGTGAGGTGCGCAAATTAATTTTCTGCCTCCACGTAGAGAAAATTCAAGGTGGAAGCTTGTTCGAAATGCATTGCTTCGGGAAAATTTGAGGGTTAGTACATAGCGTTATCAGTCACTCTTGCAAATAGAGCGCCATTGCCTCCTCCGCCGCTCAGTCAAGCACAAACAGCAGGCTTTTTACCGGCTCGTAAATGGCAATTCATCTTTGGCGAGAACCTCCTACTCCATTAAGCTTCCCTCGGTCCTTTGCGCCGTAATCATGACCTGAATGAAACCTTTCCATGTGGTATTTCCAGCGGATAACTTGGCTCATCTCCACGGACGACAGGCCAGAAAATGGCAATTTCTACGTACCTGCTGACGACTCCATTGGGCAAGATGCACGCCACAAAGTATCCCGCGCAGCCTCCATTGGTTGCGGCGGCGACGGCGGCTTCAGGCTGCATCAGCTGGCTCCTGGCCACGAACACACCCAAGTCCGACTCGCCTGCAATCCTCAGCCTCACCAGTCGGAACTCCTTCCTGGAAGCTGACGCAGTGTTCGTCCCCTCCGCGGGCACCCCCTGTTGTCTCTTTCTGTTTGACTTTGTCTGGACATCTTGCTTTTGTTTGAGCAAGTCTGGATCGTCGTTGGCGTACGGTCTGAGGTCCTCGGCGTGCTCGCCAGCATTTTGGATGTATTTTTGGAAGATCTCTCTCCTGTCAACCGAGGAAGCCCGACTGTGCCTTCTTTCTAGTGAAGAAGAAGTCTTCTTTTCTTCTGCTTCCCCTTCTTCTTCTTGATCATCTCTCTTCTGACTAGTTGGTGTTGTAGTAGATGTGTTCTTGGCTGCAACGTTGGTGGAAGGCAGAGATGTGACTCCCTTGGCTTGCAAATCTTCTTGTCTGTGCTTCTGTTTGGTAAGGATAGGTTTCCTGCCTGAGGAGGACCCGCCGGAGGAGGAGCTCACGGAGTATCTGGGGCTGCTGCTTGGAGCACGGGTATGGTAGAAGCCGGAGTCGGAACCACTCGACAGGGAGTCTGAAGCCGCTTCGTGAAGGATACCGGAGTCCTGAGTGAAAAAGAGAGGTCAATTTACTCCAAATTATACGCACATCATTATGCTGTATACTGGAAGTGTAGGTGTCGAGGTACATGTATTGTTAGTTGTACAGGCATTGTATGTTGTAGTAGGCATGAAGCATCTTGAGCGAAATGCAAGAGGCCCACTACTGGCACGATGCATTGGATGTGACGTGATATGAGATGCAAAAGAAAGCTTTTTGCAACTGCATTTGTGCAAACTCACGAATATTTGCATGAAACTCTCCTGGCAGAAAAAGTGCGATGCTTCAATTTTGTTCTTACTGGTGCAAGAGGAGTTATGCTCGAGCCAGCCCAGATAGCATGACTGTGATCACCATATTGGCGCTCTTTAATGCCAATCAAGATGACTATCACGTATATGACAGTTCTTACAACAGAGAAGAGAGGGGAGCGAGGCTCCTTCACCTTCACCTCAGCCTCAGCTGCTGCGTGTTATTGCGCCAGAATGACGGGGTGGTAATTTTATTTGACAGGCATAGAGCAGAGGAGAAACGATCAACCGCTTTTACCCATGCTTGCAATTACCTGATCAAACTCTGCCTGGGTCTTCTCTCTGGTGAGGGGGAGCAGCGTGTCTTCTTCCTCGACTTCTTCGTTCGACCTCACCTCGTCCTCGTCGTCGTGGCAATCCTCTTCGTCGTCGTCCTTCCTGTCGGTTTCGATTGTCACCGTCGTCACGGATTCTTGGCCGTTACTGGACAGGACGCTTTGGCTGAGCCTGGTGAGAGGTCGCTTCTTGACGACGACATCATCAAGATCTTGATTCTCGACGTCTCCACTCTTTTCGATAGCATCCTCTTCTTCCTTGAACTTTTGCTCGAAATCGCTGAGATGGTGGAGGGCGCCGTGAGAGTGACTGCGATACTTGGACATGCTCGAGGACGACAGTTCTGCCGTGGCAACAATATCAGTGAAGTTGTTCTCGTTGGAAGGAGAGGAAAAGTCCTTTGAGGCGGCGGCAAATCTTGTCCTCAGCTTGCTGCCCACTGAAGACTTCTTGTACTTTTCCTGCACGCACTTAATCTTGTTCCTCAGGGAGGAGTAGGATGTGGGTGAGCTGGATCCTTGTTGCGAATCCTTGTCGTTATTCGTGGAAGACGTCGATTGGCTTCGCACCTTTGTCGGGCTTCCTGAACCGCGAGAGACTCTCCGACGCCCGATCAACAGACTCTCATCGGTGGTGCCCGTTGCCTCCGCTGGAGTCGATAGCGAGAATTGGCTGAAACTGTTAAAAGGGTCACCGCCGGTGCTGATGTCTCCGCCGTCGCCGGCACTGAAGGTGTCGATGACATCGCCGCCTCCGCGACGCTGGACAACCTGAGTAGAGAGACCGCCGTCAATGCTGCACATCTGGAGTGGCGGGTGGCCGTCGTCGTCATCGTAGCCGTCGCTTCCACAGAACAAACCCCCGCTGTTTCCGCCGCTGCCGCTACACCGACCTCCGCGGCTGGTTTTGGAATCACTGCTCAAGCTACGGAAACCAGAGGAGAACATCTCCAACCTGCTGGAGGCAGGTGCGTAAAAGTGGTCATCATTTCTCGAGGAGCGATCAGACGCGTTGGCTTGACGTCGATGCTGTTGTGCTGTTGGCAGGACGTTGTGAAACGGATTGGCTCGCATTCTCTCCAGGAAGACCCTCTTCTTGTCGCTGTCCATGGTGGACGCCTTGCGCTGTTCAAGCTGATATTGATGGAGCAGATGTCTCTGCTGTGCTCTGTAAGGTTGGCGCTGGGGTGACCACTGACGTGAGGGATGAGGCGGGGGAACGCCAGGGTGCATGTGGTGATGATAGTCGAGCATGTGTGGAGGAGGAGGGCCTGGAGGTGCATAGCGATCACAAGTTGGCAAGCCTGGAGGAGATAATGATGTAACAGGTCAAAAAATGTCGTCCTCATCGCTAAATTGTAAAAAGCGTGCACACTGTACATTCTGGGCCACTTGATGTAAAAATATGCAGGAAGAATTGTCAATTTGCTCTATAAAAGGGCGTTGTTGTTTTCGACAGCGTGATAGCGCAGTCACCCCAAGGCTACGCTCAACATCGCATCACTGCGTAAGCTAAAAACACATGGCGTTTCTACTACATACGCGTTGCCAGGCAACAGAGTAGGGCACTGTACGTACAGCAACAGCACCTGCACGTGGTGACGGAATGAGCGATGCTGCCGTGATTTCACAGTGATGGAAGACACACCCAATCAATGGTCGATCCACGCCAGCCAGAGTTCATAGTGAAGGGGCCCAAATCATATACCGACCGATAGTAAAATGGCGTCTCTCGAACGAATGAAGCAAAATGAGTACTCTTCCCACAGCGAGAGACGCCCATGCCTGCTACTCTCAATCACCCATTGGGAGGGCAAAGTAGCTAGGCCATTTTTACCCATCCTGCGACAAAAAGCATCATAAAAGGCTACACACGTGTGGTGACTGACATAGTTGTGTAGGTGGACGATATAGTGTCACTGTGGTCTTCTGTTGTGGGCGTTCTCGCACTCTCTTCTCTCATATTCGAGCTCGACAAACTCAGCTCTGAAATGAATGACTGGGCGGGAAAAAAAAGTGAGGACTTGATTTTTTTTTCTTTTTAAGCTGAAAAATATGTTTTGGTGACGTTTATTTGACACAGGAGAGGGAAAATATCGGTGAGTGGGCGTTACTTTCCGTAGTCGATCTCAAATCATGGCTCAGTCTTAGATGTTGCTGTTCATCACACACCAAGTAAAAAATTACTGCTAAGGCAAGCGCAGTCTAATAGGTAGTGCTGGCAGGCGGAGCAGGCGAACAGTAATTTGTCATACAATCGCTTTCTGCTGTTTGAGGGGCAGCAGGGTCAACTTCGTGGGCAGCGAGCGAAGTGATAATTCGACAATAAAGACAGGAACATTCGACTACCGATCATGATAACAGTTGTGCTTCGTGCTTTCGAGGGAGAGGTTAGTCGAATATCACTAACTTTGAATTAACAAAAATGGTTTATATCAAAGCCTTTTAGATGGTCCAGCTGCGTGGGCCTACTTGTAACTGTGAATGGCTGTTACTGTAACGATGAATGACGCTGACTGTGTGCACCTGTTGTCAATAACTTACATCGTTGCCTTTACAAGCCAGCACTCACCCACATTGTGTCTCATCGCCCCTGCCCAACGTGTATTTAACTAATGACCACAATTAAAGTTTACTACCCACTGTGCATAGGACTAATCATCATTAGGGGGGGGAGGGAACTGGGTGAATGAAAATGCTCCTCCTTGGGCCTTGTTTACATTATTGCGCATGACGCAACCTGATGCAGCTCGGAGAGATTGGCTTCATAATGTTCGAAAAGGTGCACGACTGAATGCACATATGTAATGCACTGTCTCACCGAGGCAACATTAAACATATGCACGTTTCGATTCATATGGTGCTTACTGGAAGTGAAAGACCTCCTACAGAGGGTCTTATCTTAAAAATCATTTCCTCAATCTCTCCCATTGCGTCCCTTCTTGTCTAAGGTGATTTTCGATAGGCGCAATCTGAGACAAAGTTGGTTTCTGGCGTCGTGAGCATCTAGCAACAGACAACTTTATGTCAGGCCAACTCTTGGAAGATGTGAGGTTAAAAGCGATCGAGGAGCCCCAATCCATCGGAAATTCTGGCATTCCAAGAAGAAGCTTTTGCCTGTCTACGTCTACACGATCAAGGAGATTTTCGTCGGGTGTCGTCGGTTCTGTGATGCAACTGGAGCAGAGACAGGCACATCGCCAATGTCATGTCGGATGCTCCAAGGTTTCCTGTTGAAGTTGGGACATACACTGATGCAAGCGCTGTGAACAAGGTTGTCAGGCAGGACGCGCTTGACCGCACAAACTCGTCAGCACATACATAACCATGTGCGTTGCTGAAGTTACTGTGCAACAGTCTTATCTTCTCGTGTCCCTATAGGTATCACTTCTACTCATTTGGCCTAAGCTACCTGTCTACGTGCACAGAGTAGGTCTCTCTCCTCGAACATTCATTTTCTAAATAACCGAACGTTACACAGTATATACGCCGCTACTATGAAAGATGCAAATGCCAGGATGGCAGCTAGGAAAATCTATGCGTTTGATTATAATTTCAGGCTCTTTTCATACACCAGCCACCGCCAGGGTGTAACTGGGCAGGGGATCTTTGTTTTCTGATCCTCTTGTGTTCGCTAGCCAGGGAGCGCATGTGCTTAGATTAGTGCTTGCATGAAGGTTAGCAATAAGAGGATCTCCAAAGGTCTCGGTGCCAAATGATTATCCCCATTGCTTTTGTGTCTATGACTTTAGTATAAAAGTCGCACCGTTAAAACATCCGTCAGAATTAATCTTTACCTTTGTTGCATAACAAATAACCAAAAAGAAAAGGCCAGACCGCATTCAGCTCACGGCGTTTGTGCACAGAATCCACGCCCACATCTAAAGCAATCAGGTCTGACAAATTTGACTTACATCAACTGCCGGTGAGAGAGAGAGGCATATCCAGGTGCTGAAGACTTCAACGGACGAAATGAGACGTCGGAGGACCACAGAATCCCGTACACACACGCATAACGTTACGGTATGTAGTCCATACAGACGAGGTACTGTGGTAGCCTCTTGACAAGGCTCTCTGCCTCTATCTACTACGCGTGAGAGTGGCTGCTGACCGTTATCAAATCATATGGCAACAACGTGTCGGCTTAATCGGTTGCTCTGCCGTTAGCCAGGCAATTGACAGATACGTCTTGCCCAAGCAGCTCCTCCGCCTCAAACAAAGTGTCTCTCGTTTGAGCCACTGCTCAATCTCATTCACGAGCGGAGCCCGCATTTTTTGAGAGATTTTCCCATGTCTCTCGTACAGCCCAAAATTTAGCAGTCAAGTGGCAAAACACGAACACTGTGTTTGACTAAACAACCAAAGAGGTCTTTGCTTTCGTATAGACTTCATGACCTCTGCAACAGGAAGTCGAGCAAAGCAGCGAATTGAACTCACACAAACTTGGTTTGGAACTTTTTTGTGATCGAGAAGAAGCGTGCACCAAGCATGGGACACCTCCTCCCTCCCGCCTCATGGCTCTTGAGCTCAGAGTTTATATTGTCGCCGTGGCTGAGTTCGTCCTTGAGCAATTAGACTACGCCATCGAGCCCGGCATCATCTTCGACGAGGAGCCCACGGAGGACGCGACCCCTACTCGTTAATTCGTCGCCGAGCCCGTTGTTTCTCTCGCCGATAAACGGGGGAAATGACGACGTTCTAATAATGGGTGCATAGCAAAAACGTGAGATCCAAGGACGAGAAGGAGAGGTCCTCTACGTACGTATATGTACGTATACGTACGTCGAGGAGGTGGCGGTGGTGGAAGAACTACAACCTGCTACAGGTGAGGTAGGCTCAGCTGCGTAATTATCGTCGAAAGAACATTACCAGTTCTTTGCAGCTCATAGACAATGATGCCTGTCACCTCTTTCTCTGGTACTGTATTCAGCAACGCGATAAGCACAAGGACCAGCATTCCCTGAAAAAGTGCGTCACTGACGCATGTGCATATCGTACGCGTGACGTGCGTCACGGAGGCTGCGGAAGTGATTCGTCTTGTCCAAAAAAGGGCATCTCACTGAGTCGAAGATGAAAAAGACGAGAACGAAGAAAAAAGGAGCTTTTCGGAACACCATAGGGGTCGAAGAGAGGAAGTGCTGAAAAACGACGTTTGCAGACTCAGTGTACGTTTTTACTTGTGATTTCGGTCATTTCAGTGAAAGTCTCTGTAACGATGTAGAAAATGACCGTATTCAGGTGGTAATTCAGGTGGTGCGAGTGATTTTGAACACAGGTAGCTACGGTCAAGAGAGGAATGAGTCTCTTGTGTGCTGATTGCATAAAATCGACCTAGACATACGTATGCACATATCTCTTGGCGCCGGCCACATTTGCAAGTGCAAAAAATCTTTCGATCTCCTACGGTCACATAGTAAGAACAATGCGAATGGCGACAGCGGCTTCTTTGGGTGGAATGATGATCGTGGCTATGGTAGCAAATACTTGCTGCACCGAGCAGGGAATGGGTGTAAAAAGTCATCGAGCTCCGAAGGAGTTTTGCTCTCAGAGTTACGATACAAATCTTTATTAAATCACCATGGTCAATCTTATGTCCCCTCCACCGGAGCGAACTCCTTTTTGTTCCTCTGGCCTCAGCATACTGGTTTCAGTGCTTTAAGATCTACAGTAAATTGCGTCGCATTGTCTTGGCGCATTCGGTGCCAGAATTTCCTATGCAATGTTGCGCAACTCTTATTGGCATTAGTCATTTTCATTTTAGAGTGAGGGGTATTTCTTTTTCTTTACTCTTTGCCTACTTTTCTCCCGCGTATGCAAACGTGGTAGGAAAACAAGTGTGTGCGTGAGCAGTTATAAGGTCTGACAGTGCTGTAGCAGACGCAGAAAGATTTGACGCCTGCGCAGCGTGCGCAAAGAATTGTATTGATGATGACTGAAGAGAAAAAAGACTTTTCCAATTTTGGAAACCTGTCAAGCGTCTCCGAACTTCACTTTCTTCTGAGCAGCAACTGATGAAAGTCAAGCAACACCCGAGTTGGTCGACTGAGAGACAGCAACAACAGTGGAGGCTGGACTGAGAATGAGACAAGCTGTTGGAATGTCCTGGTGGAATATTCACGGTTCAATGTGGGGCCACGATTGGCAATTCTTTCTCCTCCATAAAAGATCACTGGGGTTCAGATCAGCCCTGAAATATGTGTCATTGCAGTAAGGCTATCTGGTGATCGAGAAAACGGGGAGATTCGTCAAATGAAGCTGCAGAATAACATTGAGAGGAGAGTGAAAGAGCAGTGGTCACAAGTGGCATTTTTGAAGTTCCGCTGATTGTGCAGCACACACGTACAGTAGCGCAGTTGCTGGTCCACGTACCAGGTACAGTGCGGGTGTGCGTACACGCCGGATCCCGCATGGATGGACGCACAGGTGCGCCAGCGCCCATGAGCAATCAATTGTGTCCAACAACACGGGATAATCTCCGAGTAGGGGATCTCAAGTTGCGGTAATACTCGTACTTCTATCTGTCAATCTATCTCGTTCGGGGCAATCGCACATCTCCCTTCTGCCTACACCAACCTACTTACACACCTGTCAAACGTCCCCATTGTTAGCGAATAATGATGATGACGCGAATCAGTTGGGGGTAAGCAGCTATTATGGGTTGACATATCGGCAGGATTGAGTTGGGCGTGGCACCCAATTTGATTTGGGCATCGTCTGTCTGTCCGTCCTCAGATACTTTGTCACCGAGCCACGGAACAAGCCGACGTCACTGCCTCAACTCTCAATTCGGACCTACTGCACTATAAACTGCTAATGGGCCATCATCTCAGGCGTATATGGAAGTCAGTTAATGTTAGTCCTGCGTACTTAAGGGAATCGACGGCAGCAGCCGCAGGACCCACAATTGGTCGCTTTAGACAGATCTGACCAAATCACCCAAAAGTACGCCAAGTTACAACAGAGGTCGGGCTTTTTTGAGTCTGCATTGCAGAATGATCAAGTTTTCAGATCAGCTAACGTAGACACGCCCAGCCCATGGGGCTACGCAGAGCCTTGAGAAAGTTACCTAATAGGATGCTCAAAAGTTGAGTAAGCTCTGATTTCCTTCCGAACAACTCTTGCTCACGTTAGCCACGCCAACTGCATCTGCAAAGGACGGAAAAAACCAACTAGACCGACTCTCAATTACTTAGGGTGTGTCTCTGAGCTGTTCGTAGACCGGCCAAAAGGGGAACGAAAATAAATATCGATAGAACTGGAGTCGGTCCCACATGCTAATATGCTAACAGACCCCGCTCTAAAATTATCACGGCTATTTCTCCCAACAAGCATATCTGTGGCCGCATCAGAGCACCGCGGTGCGCTAAAGAAAAATCCATTAAGGAGAAGGATATCATAATGGAAGCTTTTTAAGTAGACCCTACCCACACTGCTACTCGTATTTGCACTGCCCCACAGTATGCATATACACAGCATGTACGCAGCTTAAGGAGGAATCCGGCCAAACATTGCGTGCTTGACCAGGTGTTCATGAGTCTGAAGTTCTTCAGGAGCAAAACGTTCTCCTGTGCGTGATCCAGGATCATCCATTGACCTGAGTGCAACCGAGCTATTGCAGTACTCACAGCTTATTTCGGCCTACGCCAATGCTCCGGCTGTGGAGCAATGGAGAGAAACAGGAAGTAAGATTTGGCTAGATATAACGTGCTTTATGTTTGCAACCGCAGAGAAGCCCAAACAGAAGAGAAAACGTGCAACAGGCACAGAAAAGCAACAGAAATTTTACACAATTGTGATCCAAAAGATCAAAGAGGCCCAAAATTGTTACTTTTACATGTGAACTTCCAAAACAAAACGTTTCTTTCAACATCAAATGTACCTCAGTTGCGGGCAAATGAAGATGTTGTCCGTACAAGGGTGTTGATTACCACAGTTCACAGCTACGGCCCTTTGTAATCGCCCACTTCATCTGAAAGACCCCCGTACAATATACATCCTACATGCGTCTTACTGTGCCTTGGACACCATAGCTGAGAGCTTTTGTGATCGATTTCGGTCGTGCAAACATAGAACTCACCAAGGCGCACGTGCACTTATAAGGGAGCTCTGGCACTGTTCTCTTTTAGAGCGGGCAGGAGACAGATCCAGGACAGGCACTCCCCAAATATGACAAACTGACCAAGCGTGCCACAAGACACCTGACTGAATTTATGTGGTAGGGTCAATGTCGTCGTTCTCCTTCCCCGTGGGCACAGACTAGGAGCACTTGTGCCATAAACCTCCTTCCTTCCCCATCCTTCTCGTTTTCGAGAGCATCTTCGGGCGCTTCTTCCAAGGTCGTCGTCTCACTCTCTATTTGCCATGCATCAATTCCGCAACAAACATTTCTTTATGGTGGCTGCAAAGCGTCATAAGGAAGAAGACGGATGCTCGCGGGCACCCCCGAAAAAGGTTGCATTTAAATGGCTTCATAACAGCGTCTGAAAAGGCATGTTTGTGTCTCTCTGGCGCGGTTCCGCAGTTCCCTGATCTCCGCAGGCCCTCATCTTCATCGTGCCGCGTTTCAGCTTGAGTTGGGACGCACTGGATTATCCAGGAAATGTTGTTGCGAAAACGCTAACTTATACAGAAATGTCAACCATGAGGTGTGCAACGAGCATTAATAAGTACTGTTAAATTCTCCGTGACAAAAAAACACAGTTGTCTCTTAAACAAGTTTTGCAGATACGTACGTGTGATGAGCCTTTTTTTGGCAACGTTGACATCTATCTTTAAGCTCTTTGATGGGAGTCTACGCACGTGCAGATCTCCCTGGGCCTGACAGTGGTGTAGTCAAAAGATATTTCACGAACGTCGATATCCCCACTGCCCGTAGCGTGAGAACTGGCTCAGAACTGGCTCTCAAAGATGGAATTTAGAATTGAGCAGAACAAAACACCAAAACAGGCCCCCCAAAACAAGGCCCTCAAGAGGAGACAGACATGTCACGAGCATCTTTTCAACCGTGTCAAAAATGTCCACGTTAAAACCGGTGGAAGAGCAGCAACTAAAAGGAAAGAAAAAAAACCATACATATACACGCACGTTAAACTCTCTTCACGGGGGCCTTACAATGGCTTCAAATAACGGTCTGATGAACTAACTACACCCATCACATCAGCAGGCTGCTGGAATCCATTGATTTTGAGTGAACACGGCTGAACCAGGAGCAATAAGCAGCCATGTGCATCACTTGGGAAAAGGATTCTGAAGATCTGTCACATATGCTTGCTGTTCCCCGCACAAGAACGTGCAGGGTGGGCACCGATACTAAAGCCATGATTTATTCAGGTGGTATCCTAAAACTGTTTGGTATAGGAAAAAGTGTATCGCATCATAAATGTCGACAGTAAGGCGCCCCATAATTTTGTTCAATAGTCCCAGCACCCAAAAAAAGTCAGGGTTGCCACAGTAAACAAATTCTATGAGTTTGAAAGAGTTTTTTAGGCTTTGTGCCTACCCTGAGCATCCTATAATATGCACGTGTCACTCTCATCCTCCACTGAGCACCGGTGGAGACTGAACAGTTACGTATGCAGGCAGCGATCGTATTAGCGAGAACGGGTTCGAGGCCAGGAGACACACCAAACGTTTCAAGTTTAGTCATACATTTGAACTGGTCAAAGAAAAGTGTCCTGAAAATTTCCATGGAGAAGCCGACAGATGAGCAAAAACAATGACAATGCTGAAATCGCATGTCACCCTCACTATATTCACAACAATGCTTCATTGAGTGTCTTAAGGGTAAGACTACTTGAACACATAAAAAATCGCTTTAAAGCAAGACAAAAAAAAGTTCTGCTTTGCCATGATCAATAACATGGACCAAGGTGAATTCGCGCCAACGGCCGCCCCCCCCCTCCATAGGGCGGTGGTGGTGGCAAGCGAACCTCCAGGACTTGGCTAAGATTGTGTCGCAGTGCATCTTCTTCTTATGAGACCTTTAGATGGTCATCTGCCTGTGAGCAATGCATGTCCAAATGCCGCGCAGCGAATGAGTTTCATTAAAAAAATGAGGCGAGCTAATCAAAGTTTACGAGGCGTGCAACATTGGAGGCTCCGTAGAGCACAACCAACCAGTTTTGAGCACTTAGGGCTCTTCAAGTCATCCCTGTACTATGATACTGCAGTCACTAACAGTACAGGCGGGCTTTTGTTCCCTTTTTTTTCTATCCTCGTGTAGCAATGTTACGGATGATCCTTCGAGCCAGCACGAATCGAGTGGAAAAAAGGCCCTTTGTGACAAACGTTGTCTAAGAAGCTGTCAGTGGTCGTGCAAATCGATTGCGAGGGGGAAAACTTTTGTCCGTCCACATTCTGGCTGCTCTGAGCAGGCGACAAACTGTGCTGCAAAGAATCAGCTCCGAGAGCAGATGACAAATTTCCACTACTCACCTCTGGAGCTGCGATATCAAACTGCATGCAAAGAAGGCGCTCACAAGCTTCTTCTCATGGTGGGAAGAGATTTGGCTCACTCGCATGCTTGCATGTAGCCAAAGGTCAGGGAAGTCGACGCCGTTAAAGGAAGAAAAGTTTCTTTCTCGGTCGTTCTTTAGCGTAGTTTGTGTGTTTGTGTGCGAACGATGTGAGCGAGCGAGAGAAGAGAGCCCTTTTCAGCCAACTTTTTTTTCCTGACAACGCCTGAAGAACTGTGCAGTGCTCAAAATAAACCCACGAGGTGGAGGAGGACGTTACCGTACGCAGAGAGGATAATTTTGTTGATTGAACGGTCTTGAGACATACCTGAAAAGACAATGGCAAGGATGTTACAGTCATACTAGCTAGCTTCAAGAAGCATCTCTGTTACTTGAAGAGACCCCAAATATTTGCTCAACCGAATCAGTCGTCATATCGGCCCAGCTCCAAACCAACATCCATCGGATGAAAGCCATCGCTGACGCAAAACACCTTGATGGAGTTTGCGAACATTGTGCAAAATTTAGCACCTCGTCACAGCTCCACCCACGCTGAAGCAGTCAGCAGGGTCGCCCTGGGGTTCCCGGCCATTCTTCTGGCTTCATCGTATGTTATATAAACAATGAGTTACAGATATCCAATTGTAGAAAAACTGTTCATCAGGCACAACTGGCCCGTCATCTGTCCCTACAGAGACTCTTCTCAGTTGGTACCTTACTATTAAGTGCCAGAAGAGGCCGCCTGAGGGATTCAAATTTTGAAATGCCAAAAAAAGTACATAAAACGCTCCAAACGTAAAGTAATGGAACCCATTATTTAAGACGACATAATGTGTAATAATGCGTTACAAAGTTGAAGCTGTAATGCGCAATGGTCGCAATTACAAGTTGAGAAATGTGAGGCATTGCAATATTTTTCGTAATATACCTATGTCTGTCAATGCCACTTTGCATGTACTTGTGTGTGTGAGAGAGAGAGAGAGAGAGCGACCAGGCACTTTGGCCAGGACATTCAAAACACCTGGACAGGGGACATCTCTATCCACTCTCTCTCCCTCAGACACGTCCACGAAGAACTTCTCTCCCTCCCACGCCAACGACACGAAGGTGCCACATGTCTAAGGAGGAGAGGAGGAATCACTTTGTCACACGGCCAAGTTCTTTAAGAATCCCCCTTCCCCATTAATCACCCAAACTGCTCACCTCCCCTTGAATGGGATGTGGCCTGGTCGAGAAGATAAGAATATGCGAGCATGAGTAGGCGGTGTGCAGTATACAGACTCCAGACTGAGTCATCAAATAACTACCAGGCACAGCAGTACCTGATTCAATATTGTTTTCCATCAAGAGACTATTTGTCCTTAGACAAGATTTTTTCAATTCTCCTGTCCATTTACAGTACATGTTGTCTGTATGCGTAGGAGGTGTTCGTATAAGAACTGCATGCCTCCCTAGATGCCCTTATGAGCCCACTGGTTTAATCTTAATTGGCATGCCCCCCAAAGGCGAGCGTACTTCAAGTTATTATAACAGAGAGAAATTTATCTGACGGGAAAATCGCCCAAAAGCGAAAGTTTCGCTGTGTTTGAAATTACCCCTTACACGTATTTTTTAGGTTGAGCGTAGCAGGCAAAGATGCACACGGGCATTAGCATACACAGTCCATGTAAGTATATGCGTAACAGCCAAGCTCATGCGCCGTAATAACCAGTGTAAGTGTAGCTAAGAGCAGTAGCGGTTCAAGGCAAGGCCAACTTTCGCAGAGCCCCTCAAGTTGGGGGGGGGGGGGGGGCCCGCCGCCCCCGCCCCGCGGCGCGCGCCGGCCCGCGCCCCCCGCGGCCCGACCGCGGACGCCGCGCGGCAAGACGAGAC